>ERZ791796.691-NODE-691-length-30630-cov-10.165953_pt1 | contig 30630 bp, 20 predicted proteins | sample MGYA00510311_ERZ791796 | MGnify/ENA primary metagenome ERZ791796 (study PRJEB30046, sample SAMN00792042) | human gut metagenome | study: EMG produced TPA metagenomics assembly of the A metagenome-wide association study of gut microbiota in type 2...
ATCCGTTTTTTATCTTGAATAAATACTGCAAATTAATATAATTTAAAACCTTTCGAACCTTATTTGCGGATTCCAAACACTTTTAGCGCATTAACAGAAGTGACCTCTGCTACGTGCTCTGGAGTTATCTGATAAATCTCCGCCACCTTCATAAGTGTGTCTTTTACATTGGCGCTCTCATTTCTCTTCCCCCGGTTCGGCACAGGAGCTAAATAAGGGGAGTCGGTTTCGAGCACAATGCGTTCTAAAGGAACTGTCGTCAGTGTTTCCGGTAAAGTCGATTTCTTAAAAGTAACGACTCCGTTAATGCCTAACATAAATCCTTCGAATTCCAACAATTTCGCCGCTTCTTCCGATGTCCCGGTGAAACTATGAAAAATGCCGGTCAATGGTGTCTTTTTATAGGGCTCCATTACCTTATATATATATTCAAATGCTTCTCTTGAATGAATTACAATCGGAAGGTCATACTCTAGTGCCCACTCTATTTGCTTTTCAAAAGCCAAAATTTGTTCTTTCAGAAAAGTCTTGTCCCAATAAAGGTCAAGGCCTATTTCTCCGATAGCCACAAATTCATTAGAAGTCGACAAGTACTTGTGTACAACTGCTAATTCCTGTTCATAGGATTCATTGACGGAAGTCGGGTGCAGCCCGATCATCGGATAGCAAAAACCCGGATAATCCCTACACACTGACAACATAGCATCAATGGTGGTACTGTCTATGTTGGGCATGAAAATATAGGAAACTCCCGCTTTCCGTGCACGTTCCATCACCTGCGGCAGGTCTTCGGTAAATTCTTCAACAAAAAGGTGAGAATGAGTATCTATCAGCATGATATTTCTTTTTCTTCTTTTACTTTCTCGCTGGAACGATAATAATATATCAGTCCGTAGTCGCGACATTTTTCTAATCTGGTATCATTGGGAGTGACATCCTGATATTTAGCTTCTACCTGGTTCCAGATATCCAGAATCAATTCATCTGCACGGTCACGCATGGATGCCAGTTCATCAAGACTGCGACTGGTTAATGCCTGATAGTTTTTCTGTCGTTCGTAGCTTTCCAGGAAAATATCATAATGCACTTTTACACGTGCAATAGTCGGATTATAAATAGGTATGCCGCCTTGAGTTGTTCTTTGTTGTTCGCCTTCAATTATTTTCTTCCCCCACTCTACCAGTGCGGCTTCACTCAACAGGTCCGGCACTGTGTTTGAAGCAGGTAAGCCATATAATTCTTTATGCGCCACTTTGATTTCATCGCGAAGTACTGCCAAATTGAGTACCTGGATAAAATGAGAGATATACAACCGGGCGGTCTTCACATTCATCTGATGCTTACGGCTGGCACGCGACTGGTTGTTGTAACACTGTGTATAATAAATTTGCGCAGCCTCGAACCGATGTAAGAAATTACGTGCCTCAAATAATGTCTTTAATGTAATAGCCAAGTCACGTACGTTATACATCTCCCCCTTTTCGACTGCCGCTTTCAACGCCCGAACTCTTGCTTGATCTGTATTTGGTAATCGTCTGTAAGGCATATCTCTGACACTTAGCTACATTTCACGATACATTAATAATTTCACAAGATTCTTCAATTCTTTTTTCCTGTCTTCTGCAACGGCGACTGCAGCCAGGCTTTCCATAGCAAGGGTGTAATATTCGCGCATTTTGTTTTCGCAGACATTACGGATATTCAACTGATTATAGATTTCAGTTACCGCTTCTATTTTTTCTGCTGGTTGAAAAGTTTCTGCATTCAACCAACGATTCAATTCTTCCTGCTGCTTTTCATCTGCGTGCTCCAATGCTTTGATAAGCATATATGTTTTTTTATTGCAAAGAATGTCTCCGCCTATCTTCTTCCCGAACACTTCCGGGTCTCCATATACATCCAACAAATCATCCTGCAACTGGAATGCAACTCCAATATGCATTCCAAAATGATAAAGATTCTCTGCATCTTCAGCAGTCGCTCCTGCCAAAATTGCACCGATTTTAAGACTAGCAGCAAGCAACACTGCCGTTTTCAAACGAATCATTTCAATGTATTCGTCTTCTGTCACATCACAGCGGGACTCAAATTCCATATCCAGTTGCTGCCCTTCACAGATCTCAAGTGTAGTCAGACTGAATAAATCCATCACTTCTTTCAGATGTTCCTGCGGACATCCCGTCATATAGCGAAATGCCAGAATCAACATAGCATCTCCCGAAAGAACAGCAGTGTTATCGTTCCATACTTTGTGTACAGTAGGTTTGCCTCTGCGCACATCCGAACGATCCATCAAATCATCATGCAACAAGGTGTGGTTGTGGTAAACTTCAATTGCAGTGGCAGGATCGTATATAGACGCCACATCCTCCCGATACAAGTTATATCCCATCAACATTAATACAGGACGTATCCGCTTCCCACCCAGAGAAAGGATATATTCAATCGGTTCATAAAGTCCTTTCGGCGTCCGGGTAAACTGAATTTCAGAAATATGATTATTTATCTTATCAAGTAATTGAGAAGCTGTAAACATGATGAATAAAAAAAATTAATGAATAAAAAGAGGCTGCCGAAAGCAGCCTCCTAATTTATATTATTACAAATTACTGCAATCTAAACATCACAGGAACCGTAAATTTAACACGTACCGGTTTTCCGCGCTGCATACCTGGTTTCCACTTCGGCATGGTATTAATCACACGGAGGGCTTCTTTATCCAGATACGGGTCAACGCTACGTACAACCTTCGCATCTACGATACTACCGTCTTTGTTAACAACGAACTGTACGATAACACGTCCTTGAGTTCCGTTTTCCTGTGCGATAGTCGGATATTTAATATTCTTTGCCAGATACTGCATCAAAGCTGCTTGTCCGCCCGGGAAGTCCGGCATGTTTTCTACAACCTCGAAAATAGTCTGTTCTTCCGGTTCTTCTTCAACAACTTGTACAGGCACATATTTTACTTCTACACGAGCTTGGTTATCTTCATTGATAATAGTTGTTGTTTCCTCAATATCAGCTTTATCATCCACAATCTCCAGCAATTCTGCTACTTTTGGAGCTTCAGGTGGTGGTGGAGCCGCTTGTTCAGGGGTTTCGGTAATAGGAATAATTTCCTCTTCAAACACGACATCAGCTACTGCCTGGCTTGTATCAATCTTCACGTCACGCTGGGTCCATTCGAACGCCACGAACATGAAAGCTAGAACTACCACGTAACCAACGAGCAACCATGTAGACTTCTTGTCTTCCAGGTCTGCTTTGGGTGATTTTTTAACTTCCATAAATTTATTAATATAATGATTAAAAAAAGTGTCCTTTCATGTGTCTCCGGGCAAATATAGTACATTTTCATGTATTCGTTCCCCTCTTTGCCTCTTTTTATCCGGCTTTTTAACTTTTTTAATTCTTTCGTACTTGTCTTGCTCCTTTTAACGGCAAACTTATGGTTGATTTTCAAATTTACCGTATCTTTGGCGGACAAATCAGATGAACTGAATATGAAAAAGATAACAATTGCAATCGATGGTTTTTCCTCTTGCGGAAAAAGCACAATGGCTAAAGATCTGGCCCGTGAAGTGGGCTACATTTACATTGACAGCGGAGCCATGTATCGTGCGGTCACCTTATATAGTATAGAAAACGGAATTTTCGACGGAGACGTTATCGATACGGAGAGGCTGAAAAAAGAAATTAAGGACATTCATATATCGTTCCGGCTGAATAAGGAAACCGGACGTCCCGGCACTTATCTCAACGGTGTGAATGTAGAGAATAAAATCCGTTCGATGGAGGTTTCTTCCAAAGTGAGTCCTATCAGTACGCTCGACTTTGTACGTGAAGCAATGGTAGCTCAACAACAAGCAATGGGAAATGAGAAGGGGATTGTCATGGATGGCCGGGACATAGGTACCACTGTTTTCCCGGATGCGGAACTGAAAATATTTGTAACCGCCACTCCCGAAATCCGTGCTCAACGCCGTTATGACGAGCTGAAAGCAAAGGGACAGGAAGCCAGCTTCGACGAGATTCTGGAAAATGTGAAACAACGGGATTATATCGATCAGAACCGTGAAGTAAGCCCGCTGCGCAAAGCAGAAGATGCGCTGCTCCTGGATAATACCGACTTATCGATTGAAGAGCAGAAAAAATGGCTTTTCGAACAATTTAATAAGGTAAGTAAATAGTTTGTTTTATGATCAAGGTAGAGATAGACGAAGGTTCCGGCTTCTGCTTTGGTGTGGTGACAGCCATTCATAAGGCAGAAGAAGAGTTGGCAAAGGGAGAAACACTCTATTGCCTCGGAGACATTGTGCACAATAGCCGGGAAGTGGACAGGCTGAAAACGATGGGATTAATCACCATCAATCGGGAAGAATTCAAGCAATTGAAAAATGCAAAAGTATTGCTCCGGGCGCATGGAGAGCCACCGGAAACTTATATGATTGCCCGTGAAAATAATATCGAGATTATCGATGCGACCTGTCCGGTTGTATTACGTTTGCAGAAACGCATCCGGCAAGACTATCTGGCAGACAGTGACGAAGAAAAGCAAATTGTCATCTACGGCAAGAGCGGACACGCTGAAGTGTTGGGGCTGGTGGGGCAGACAGACGGAAAAGCAATTGTGATTGAAAAGGCAGAGGAAGCCAAAAAGCTGGATTTAAATAAAAGTATCCGCCTTTTCTCACAGACAACCAAGTCACTGGACGAATTTCAGGAAATCGTAGAATACTTCAAACAACATATTTCACCGGAGGCGACTTTCGAATATTATGATACGATCTGCCGTCAGGTTGCCAACCGTATGCCTAAGCTCCGGGAGTTTGCGGCTACACACGATTTGATCTTCTTCGTCAGCGGCAAAAAGAGTTCGAACGGAAAGATGTTGTTTGAAGAATGTTTGAAGGTGAACGCTAATTCGCATTTGATAGATAACGAGAAAGAAATCGATCCTTCTCTTCTTCAAAACGTAAAATCGATTGGTGTATGTGGGGCGACTTCTACTCCGAAATGGTTGATGGAGAAGATTTACAATCACATTCGGACGCTTATCAAAGAATAATTGCTTTATTCATATAAAGAATAATAGCAAAGCAACATAAGAAAAAACGGCAAAGTAACACGAATGAATAAAAAGAAAGCAAGAAAGGGCTATTTGAACATTTTTAATGTTTTCTTCATACGAAAAAAAACTTCATAACCACTGCTTTCAACTTTTTATTGTACATTTGCCGCGTCAAACTAATTAATGAGAGATTGTTATATGGGAACAGTTAAGTGTATCGGAATTTTGACCTCCGGAGGTGATGCTCCGGGAATGAACGCTGCTATACGTGCAGTGACACGTGCAGCTATCTACAATGGATTGCAAGTCAAAGGTATATACAGAGGCTATAAAGGTCTGGTCACAGGTGAAATCAAAGAATTTAAGAGTCAGAATGTGAGTAATATCATCCAGTTGGGTGGTACTATCCTGAAAACAGCCCGTTGTAAAGAGTTCACGACTCCGGAAGGTCGCCAGTTGGCTTATGATAATATGAAAAAAGAAGGCATTGATGCCTTGGTTATCATTGGTGGAGACGGTTCACTGACAGGTGCACGCATCTTTGCACAGGAATTTGATGTTCCGTGTATCGGACTGCCGGGAACTATTGATAATGACCTTTACGGTACAGACACTACCATCGGATATGACACTGCATTAAATACGATATTGGACGCTGTGGATAAGATTCGCGACACGGCCACTTCACACGAACGTTTGTTCTTTGTAGAAGTGATGGGACGTGATGCCGGTTTCCTTGCATTGAACGGAGCGATCGCTTCGGGAGCGGAAGCTGCTATTATTCCGGAATTCAGTACGGAAGTCGACCAACTGGAAGAGTTTATCAAGAACGGATTCCGTAAATCAAAAAACAGTAGTATTGTATTGGTAGCCGAAAGCGAACTGACCGGAGGAGCCATGCATTATGCCGAACGTGTGAAAAACGAATACCCGCAATACGATGTACGTGTGACGATCTTAGGTCACTTGCAACGTGGTGGTAGCCCGACTGCCCACGACCGTATCCTGGCAAGCCGCCTCGGTGCTGCTGCTATCGATGCTATTATGGAAGATCAACGTAACGTAATGATCGGAATCGAACATGATGAAATCGTTTACGTACCGTTCAGCAAGGCTATTAAGAATGACAAACCAATCAAGAGAGATCTTGTCACTGTATTGAAAGAGCTTTCAATCTAATCTTTTTATTTTTAGGAGTTCAGCTTATATCAGTATATAATATAAGATAAGATAAAGAGCGGTGGATGAACGGGAGATTTCCTTATCATTCACCGCTCTTCTTTCATTTATTCAATGCTTCTTTTCACCACAGAGGACACGGACACAGAGGTGAATTTGTTTTATGACTTACGGTTGCGACCCTAATTTTGATGCGTAATCCTCCTACTATAAAGTTGAAAAACATAAAAACATCTGCCACCTGCAACCAAACGCGTGTAATGCACTAGTTAATAGATAGTTGTAACGTTGCAGATACTGTTGCAGATACTGTTGCAGATAGGTTGCAGATCAAAGTATCTGCCACACAGTATAAGCCTTACATAAGCTAATTCTCTATGGGTACAAAAGTTTATTGTATACATTAACTTCCCGTTTCCAGGCGGGGAACTGTCGTTTCCGGCATTAGAAATTACAGTTTCCACGGCAGGAAACGAGAGTTTCTAAGGCGGGACACTACAGTTTCTACGTAAGGATACTGTCGTTTCCCCGTAGAGACACCACAATTTCTCCATAGGGTCACCCCAATTATCCCATAGCTTTGCATAAAGGAATCAAGGCTTTTTCTTTGATTATATAACGTGTTGCAGATACTTTATCTGCAACCTATCTGCCACAGGTATCTGCAACGTTACAACTATCTATTAACTAGTGTATTACACGCGTTTCGTTGCAGGTGGCAGATGTTTTTATGTTTTTCAACTTTATAGTAGGAAAAAATTTCATTCATTTCAGTACCTTTATGAGTCTTTTTATCCATAAATAATATCCAGTCAGTGGTAGTGCAGCCCCCAATAAGGCAGCAATAAAGGTAAGTATGCGAGTAAACATTCCTCCCCAGTTACCAACATGCACAGAATAAATCCAACCACGAATCTTTCCCGACTTGTCTTGATGTTGATAAAGACTTGTTTCTGTAAATTCACCATTATCCGTATTGAAAGAATAACGGTCAGATGCCCGCTGATTCCCGAAACGGTTGAAAGACACGCTTGCCGTACCAGAAGAAATACTGATTTGCTTATACTCCGGATTCTGACGTCTTAGTTTATCATAAATCTCTTGCCAATAAACGGATGGTGAAGTTACCGAGTACATATCACTGTGATTGTTTTCCGGACGTCCGCCTCTTTCACCCTTTCGAACCTCATTTCCTTCTCTTTTCTTTTCCCGATGGGCTGCCAGTTTGGTATCCCTCTTTTGAGCATCACTTTTCTGTTCATGTCCTTGGGCGGCACGTTGCTGTACTTCTACCCCGAAGACCTTATAGAAAGCCGTCCGATACCACGGAAAAGACCAGGTCAATCCCGTCAGTGCCATAGCCAGTAGAAAGATCAGAGCATACATTCCACCTGCCACATGCAAGTCATACCAAAACCTTCTCCAACCTTTTGTTGCTGTTATTTTCAGGCTATTCTTCAATGCTTTACGTGTACGCGGCCACCAAATGACAATTCCCGAAATCAGTACAAAAACAAGTAAAAGTGTACTGACACCTACAATCATTTTGCCCCAAAAGATCCCTTCATTTCCCGGATTCATACTATCCAGCAGCCAGCGATGCATTCGGAACATAAACATAAAAAAGCCGCTACGCTCACTTTTTCCTTTTACTTCGCCCGTATACTGGTCTACATACAAAGATGCACGACGTGGTTTGGAAAGACTAACCTGATACGCACGTCCGGGATCAGAAGATATGCTGACACCGGTCACCGATACACTGTCAGGCAATGTCGTCGCCACTTTTTCAAGCAGCTTATCCATAGGAAGAGGAGACTCCTTTACCGTTTCCACGTAGTAAAGGTCGCGTCGAAACCACTCATTCACCTCATTTTCAAATACCAGCATGGCACCGGAGAAGCAGACAAGAGTTATTATCAGTCCGAAAGGGACGGAAAGCCACAAATGTATCTTTCTGAATATTTTTTTCATGTTTTCAATCCTATTTCTTGAAAAAGCCTGCAAAGCTTTCCGCTCGGCAGGCTTTTATCTACAAAAGATTCTCTATTTAACCGACTGTATTATTTTGAAAGATATTCCATCTTACCTACCGTAGTGATAGCATCAGCTTCTACCGTCAAACCTTTGACTGCCTTGCCTGTTTTTGCGTCTATTTTATAGAAGGCCGGTTTCTCGCCCGTAGTCACAGTGACAGCCATATAAGCATAGCCTTTTTCTCCATAAGGCTCGCCACCAAACTTTCCGTCAGCCGGCAGACCTGTAACAGGCATAATCGTCTGATCTTCCGCCTTGAAAACAGCTAATTCGCTGACATCTGCACTTGTACCGCCATTAATCATATCTTCCGCTCCCTTTTTATACAATTGAAGCAGGAAGTAATCTTCAGAGATGTGCCAGCAACGGAAAATAGGATGTTTAGTGCCTATCTCTTCAAAGTTCACATAGTAATCCGGATCGAAATCTGTTGCGCCTGCTTTGATACGCATTGCGCCCGAAGGCTTCTGTCCTGTTACCTTCTTCAAATCTGAAGATGAAACTGCCGTACGTCCATATCCGGGAGAGAACACATAGACGTCACCATTATCAGCAGCCCAAATGGTCTGATAATATTGTGAACGCATACGACCGCATGCATAGCCTATTTTATCAGTCTTGGCAATCACCGGAGTCTCATTGAAGTTCGGGCCACTATAAATTGCCACGTAAGCATTATCCGGGTATTGTGTAGAAGGAATGACACCGGCTGTATATGCACCGCTGCCGCTACCACCGTCAGTCTTAGTCACAAGTTCCTGATCTGTCACAGCTTCCGGCCATTTTTTAATACCGTACTTACTCATTCCCATTGGGATGACAGATGTATAAATCTTATTGTTAGCTTCAACCAGACCTGCCCATGAAACTTTTTCACCATTACCCAAGTAATTTTCGGCAAGCAAGGTACCCTCTTCCTGGCTGCCATCGGTTGCATCCAGATAGTTGAACAACAATGCTTGAGCCACATTCTGATCCTCATCCGTTATTTTCGAGTCCCCGGTGGAAACAGTCACCACTTTATCCCCCCAAGTACCGTATGACGTGATACGATTATAAGTGTATGTGTACTTTTCTTTCATTTTACCATCTGCCCCCAGATAATAGGAAGCTCCTGTACCTGCGCCACCTTTATTATAAACTAAAGCAAACACATAATCCAGTCCTTTATATACCCAATAGGTACCGCCAATCACTTCGGTTCCATTCCCTTGAGTCGACACTGTTCCTTCATCCAAAGAATTGGCTACTACCAAATAACTTGCTTCACCAGTTGTGGCAGCCACCACATAAGCCGTTTCTCCATCAATCGGAGGGTTATCCACCGAATTATTATCATCGTCGCAAGATGCCACAAACACACCGCTACTCAAACAAAAAGCTACAGCAAAAGCCTGTAATAAAAACTTCTTCATATATTCTTTATTATTGATTGATACTAAAAACTTACTCTTATTATTTACCGAAAAACACTCTGAACTTTCCATAGAATGCGCGCCCCGCTTTTTGCAGGCTAAAATTGTCAAACAGTTGGGCATCGGTGAAATTCCGACATTCAAATGATACATTATAACGTCCATTCTTCATGGTGTAGGACAAAGACAGATTATGAGAAAACTGTTCCGGCACCATATTCTTTGAATCTTTATCTCCGAGATTTTCCCAATAAAGAGGAAAATCGTGCTGCCAGTAGCTATCATAGCCGATGCTCAACACATTTCCTTTGACAAACAGGTCATTCCAATAAAAATTTGCATTGATATTAGCATAACGATAGGGCAGATTCGGCATACGCACTTTATAGTGCATGCTTTCTTGCAAAGAGGAACCCGCCAGAAACTTTTCGTAATCACGAGTATCGATGCTATTGAATGTTCCTCCTATATCAAACCAACGCGAGAAGCTATAAAGCAATGACAAATTATACCCTTTGGTCCTTACGTGACCGTGGTTCTCATAATATCCGTAGCTTGTTCCTCCCAATACGTCCAGTCCTCTTTTTATGTAATCTTTCGTATCCCGATATATCAAACCGGCCTCGGCATACAATCTATGCTTGCCAAACTGATGATTATAGCTGAAACTCAAATTGACATTATCACTTTTCTCCGGTTTCAGATTCATTTTGCCAGCTTCAAGGTCTTCATCTCCAAAGAGTTCGTCCGTGGTCGGCAGGCGGAAAGCCTTTTCGTACGAAAGTTTCACCTGAAGATCTTTCCATATAAAATAGGTACCTGCCGCTCCATATCCAAGAGCGCTTGCCGTATTGGACAGATTGATATAATTGCCTATTCCATCCGTATTCTGCGATACCGGTCCCTTGTTGTATTGCCGATAATATTTGGCAAATGCCGACACATTCCATCTGTCCGACGGCATCAGACGGTAAGAAAGCCCGCTGACGTTTTTACGAGTGATTTTAGGAATAGAAAAGTCCGTGAATTTGGAAGAAGCACCGATGGTAGAACGGCTCGTACGTTCAAAATCACTGATTACATGACTGAAAGTAAACGTATGCGCCTGTCCGATATGATAATTCATCTTCAGCGTCCCATTCCAGTTTCTATTTTTAGATTCACTGTTCTGGTAAGACTGTTCTCCCCGGCTACCTTTTTCATAAAAATCTCCACGCCAGTTGTAAGCCCGCGAAGCGGTATCGACATTGTTGGTGATATTATGATTGTAATTGGCAGTCAACAGCAGATCCAGGTTTTTCACCAATAAGTTCTTTTTGTAATATTCTAAAGAAGGGACCAACGAATGTCCTTTGCGGAATTTTTCACCGAACACGACATCTTGATAAACGCCTGTTTGTATCTCTTTATAGAAATGGGAATAATTGAAACTCAACGCCAAACGGTCTGCCCATTTCTTTCCTACCAGGCCGATTTTTCCAATCACGGCTTCATTATGATACTGGTCATTAAAACGTTTCAGATGATAAATCTTATTTTTATCAAGTGGCGGAAAACGTACGCTTCCATCTTCTTTAATCTCAAATTCGCGTACGTAAGTGTCTACATAATAATCATTATCCGAAAAGTTTTGAAAAGCATTGACCTCATACATAAAACCATTCTTGAACGTTTGTCCGAAGTGCACGTATGATTTATGAGTATTAAATGACCCGTAAGAATAGGAAGCGTCCATAAACCACTTTCCGGGTTGCTTGTTGGTGACAATATTAACCACTCCCCCAATAGCATCGGTTCCGAATCCTACAGGAACCACTCCTTTATAGACTTCTATACGGTCGGCAAAATTAATAGGAACATTGTTCAAATCGAATGCGGCACCGGCTCCCTCCTGTGGTATGCCGTCAATGAAGATTTTCACATGTTTCCCGCTAAAGCCATCGATATACAATTGCATATCCGATCCCACTCCACCTGATTCGCGGAGTTTTACACCGGGCACTTTAGTCAGTGCACCCGCCAAAGTCTGCGTACTGTTATGCAATTTCTTCGCATCAATGGCTACCGCATTAAAAGCAGATTGATTCACACGACCGACTCCGGATGTCGTGACCAGCACCTCTCCCAGTTCTTTTACCGCCGGTGCGATAGTGACGTTTACTTTTATTCTTTCTCCCTTGGCTAATTTAACTTTCTTTTCTACCGTTTGATAACCGATAGCCGAAACGACAAGTGTATATTCACCTGCTGTAGTTTTCAAATGATATATACCTTTTTCATCTGTATAGCATCCTTGGTTGGTTCCTTTCAGATAAACTGTCGCAAAATCCACCACTTCTTTCTCTGTGGACATCACTCTGCCCGAAATTAAACTACTACGGTGACGCCCATGTTGTGAATATACGGATACGGAAAACAAGAATGCCAGAAAAACCAAAAAACATTTATTGCTCATCTCCTTTTTACCTTTTTACTTTATACCTTTTCATTGCTCTAAAAGCGATGCAAAGGTAAGCAGAAAGAGGGATGCCAAACAATCCCTATCTATTGGTAAAAATAAGACAACAAAAATGAGATATATAGATATGTACAATACCTATATATAAGTAAATACTGGATAATTTAAATAAAAAAAGAAAAGAAAACCTACTTCAGCCAACTCGCCAACGCACGTTCCGTTACCTCCCACAACTGCTCTTTTTGCACATGATTCGTGTATTTATCAGACAAGTTTTTCCGGTGGTTATTGACATACAGTTGTCCTGTCACACCGGCTTCCTTTTCGTCCAACAGTAAACCGATTGCCGTAGAAGCCCCTTTCTTGGGTTTACGGATAAAAGGACGGAAAAAAATATCCGTTAACGGATCGAACCACTTGTGCATAGTGATGATATCAGTAGAAACAATTCCCGGATCGGCAGCATTGACGGTAATCCCCTTCTCTCGAAGTTGCTCGGAAAGCTCGAAAGTAAACAATAATAAAGCCAACTTCGTGTTACTGTAAACAGGAATCCGCCAAAACGTTCCCGTTTTCCCTCTATGAAAGAAATCCGGGAAGTCGAGCTTGCCGATTGCGTATGTACAGGAAACCATATTTACGATACGCGCTCCACGCACCATCAGCGGAATTAATTTCCGGGTAAGCAGATAAGGTCCCATGTAGTTCACACTTACCGTTCGTTCGAATCCTTCGGAAGTAGTATGAAAACCTGTCTCCATCGTTCCGGCATTATTCATCAACAAAGAGATGGGAAGATTCCTTTCTAAGATCTGACTGGCAAAAGCAACTACGGATTGCATGGAAGATAAGTCAATAGCCATAACCTCCAAATCCGGGTTTCCGGTTTCCTTGCTCAAACATTCACGAACAACCTCCGCTTTCTTCGGATGATAACAAGCCATAATGATTCGATAACCGGCTTTGGCTACGGCACGTGTTATTTCTGTTCCCATTCCTCCGTCCGCACCGGTGATGATTGCCCATTTCATTTCACTCATTTTTTCTCCAGTTTATCAATTTCCTTTTGTAAAGAGGAAGGTAATTGTTCTTTCAAATGTTGATGACAAGCCATTTCTATCGTATACATACGTCCTATGCAATAATTACTGTGTCCACAGTTGCAGCGTGCTTGTTGCTCCTGTTTCATCCGGTTCACGAATCCCGGTTCGTTCAGTAATGCTCTCGCCATCTGCACGGCATCAAAACCGGAATCGAGCACTTCATCTATTTTCTGACGGGAAACAAGACCACCGACATAAATCAACGGCGCATCCGGAAGAGCCGCACGGAATTTCAGTGCATCTTCAAGGAAATAGGCCTCTTTGAAGGGTACAGAGGGGATCATCCATTTGCCAAACATACGGACTCCGTATTTCAGCCACCAACAATTCATATAGTAAGACATCGAACGAATCGGCATGGCACCTCTCATCACATACATCGGCGCTTTGCTGACAAAACCACCACTCAACACCAATCCATGAGCGCCAAGTTCCAACAGACGTTTGGCCACTTGTATGGATTCGTCTATCTCCATTCCTCCTTTGAAGCCGTCGCGCATATTCATTTTTACGAAAACTGCCATATCATTGCCCGCCGCTTTCATCACTTCTTCCATCACCATATCCATAAAACGCATCCGGTTTTCGAGCGAACCGCCGTATTCATCTTTCCGATGATTGGTGTAGGGAGACAGGAATTGACTAATCAAATAGCCGTGCCCCGCATGTACTTCAACGGCGTCAAACCCGGCTTTCCTCGCCAGATTGACTGCATTTCCATACGCTTTCGCCATTTCCGGAAGCTCCTCTTTTTCCATTCCACGCACAAACGTAGGAGAATAGAGGTTGAAGCCTGAAGATGCGGATATAGGAGTGACACCACATATATTTTTATGGGACATATTTCCACAATGCCCGATTTGTATACCTACTGCGGCACCTTCATCGTGCACGGCTTTTGTCAATTCGTGTAAACGGGGAATAATGGACGGACGCAACCACAACTGACGGTCGAAAGAAAGTCCGCTTTGTGTCACGGCAGCATAAGCCACTGTTGTCATACCCACTCCCCCCGCAGCTACCGACCGATGGTAATCCAGCAACATTTGCGTGGGAGTATTCTCCGGACACATGCTCTCAAAAGCTGCCGAACGGATCGTTCGATTCCGCAGCGTCAAAGGGCCAAAGGTGACCGGGCTAAAAAGTTTAGATTCCATAGTAGTTGATATTTTATTTAAGTCATACGTAAGTCATGATAAAAAGCGCCCCTAATAAAGGAAAGGGAACACTCGTTTCCGTTCTCCCACTGCGTCTCCGAATTCTTCCCGGTAACGGCACCAAATAGCGTTGGCACGGGGAACAAGGTTAGCAATCGTCCACCAAAGGAAGACCAGACCGGAAAGTGAACAAGTGAGTATCGCCCAACCTGCCCATTCTACTATCTCACCGAAATAGTTGGCGGAAGTGACATAACGGTACATTCCTTTTTGAGGCAGATAATGCCGGGTGTCTCCCGGTTTGCGCAAATGACGGATGATATAATCCGACTGCCAGTTCAACAGCATACCTGCGAAAAAGAGCAGTGTGCCGAAAATAAACCACGGTGAAGTGAACCAGCCGGCTTGATACATCGTTTCGGGAGCAAGATAGAAAATCCATTTCCCTTGCATATAACCATTCAGCAAATTAAAAAGAACTCCCATCGACATGATTGCCAGTGGCATCTTACTTTTCCCTTTCAATAGCAAAGGGAAGATGAAAGCACGCTGAAAATAGTGAATTTGAAAGAAGAGGAAGAAAGTGAAAATCACCGGTTCAAACCGACGTTCGGAATAGATCCACATCACGCACATCACCACAAAAACCGGAGCTTCCATCAATATCCAGGCTAGCTTATTGGAGATAGCTACTCCCCACGATGCTGTGCGGAAAATACCATATCCGGCTTTCACAAAGTAAAGGGCGATAAAAACAAACAAAGCAATCAGGCTCATCACCCCCAGAAACAGATTAAAAGTATCTATACTCATACCGATCTATTTTGTAACACGCAAAAATAACAAAAATGAGATAAACGACGATACAAAAAATAGAAAGAATCTGAAGTACATTCTTTTACGAACATAAAAAAGGAGAAAATATAAAATTTCCCGGATGCGCTTCTGAAATGATCAGGCACACATCCGGGATTACTTATCTATTTAATAAAAGGATTGATTCTTATCAGCGTTTCTTAATTGGGATATAAGCCAAATCATCAAGTACATTTTTATAAGCCGGGCGGATAATCCGTTTACCGTCGAAGGTCAATTCTTCATTGCGGTGTGCACACCAGCCTACGATACGTGCCATGGCAAACAGTGGAGTGAAGATTTCCTGCGGCAAACCGATCATTTCATACACGAAGCCCGAATAGAAATCGATATTGCTGGACACTGTCTTTCCGTTGTTTTTAACCCGTCCGAAAGTAGCGATGGCACGTTCTTCCAACAGTTCGAGGAAAGCAAATTCGCTTTCTCTGCCTTTTTCACGGGCAAGGTCGCGAGCCAGTTCTTTCAATAGAAGAGCACGAGGGTCGGAGATGGTATAAACGGCATGTCCGATACCATAGATCAATCCGGTTTTGTTATACACTTCTTTGTTCAACATTCGGGTGTAGTAAGTGTCTATCTCATCTACACTTGTCCAGTCTTTGATATTTTCCTTCAGGTGCTGGAACATGTCAGCAACCTGAATATTGGCACCTCCGTGAAGCGGGCCTTTCAGCGAACCGATACCTGCGGCGATGGCCGAATAAGTATCTGTTCCGGTAGAAGAAGTAACGCGAACGGTGAAAGTGGAGTTATTACCACCACCGTGCTCTGCCTGAAGAATCAATAACAAATCGAGGGTACGTGCATCCAGTTCGGTATAGTCTTTTTTCAGCATATACAGGAAATTCTCGGCAATAGAGAGCTTTTCCTGCGGATGGCGGATATGCAGAGAACGTCCGAAAGTAGCATGACGAAGCATATTATAAGCATAAGCGATGATAGTGGGGAACTTTGAAATCAGTTCAATACTCTGACGCATCAGGTTATCCCGGGAGGTATCATCCGCATTTGCGTCAAAACGATACATTTCCAATACGCTGCGTGAAAGAATATTCATGATGTTGTTTCCTTCCAACTCGATGATGTTCATTTTCGTTTTCTGTTCCAACGGCATATTGTCATTAATCAACTCACGGAAAGAAAGCAATTCTTCTTTATCCGGCAGACGTCCGGAAAGCAATAGGTAAGCCACTTCTTCGAAGCCAAAGCGTTTCTCTTTGATTATAGCGTGAGAAATATCTTCTACATCATAACCGCGATAGAACAGTTTTCCCGGTATGGGTTTCAGTCCCCCCCCCGGAACACGTTCATATCCTACTACATTACCGATTCTGGTTAAACCTACCAATACACCTGTGCCGTCTTCATTACGCAATCCGCGCTTCACATCAAACTTGGAGAACAATTCTGTATCAATCCGGGTAGCTTCCTTCATTTCCTCGGAAAGCTTGTAAATCAAGTACTCTTTTTTCATCTTTCTTCGTTTTTTATTCGTTACTTTTGTTTTTCAATTCTTTCCACGATCTCACGAGTGAAAGCGGAAGTAGAGAGGGAGGTTCCATTCGGCATAAAACGGGCTAAATCGTGTGTAGCACGAGCGTCCAAGAAGCTTTGTTCCAAGGCTTTCTCTATCAGAGCAGCCGCTTCTTTCCAGTCAAAATATTCGAGCATCATTACTGCCGAAAGGATAATAGAACAAGGGTTCACCACATCTTTTCCCGCAATATTGGGGGCTGTTCCGTGAGTCGCTTCAAAGATGGCATGACCTGTCTGGTAGTTGATGTTTGCTCCCGGAGCGATGCCGATACCGCCTACCATGGCCGCCAGTTGGTCGGAAACGTAGTCTCCATTGAGGTTTAAGGTGGCTATTACGGAATATTCTTCGGGAATCAGGAGTGTATTTTGTAAGAAAGCATCTGCAATGCAATCTTTTATCACCAGTCTGCCATCTGCCAAAGCATCGCCAAATTCACGTTGCGCCAGTTCGTAGCCCCATTTTTTGAAACCACCTTCGGTAAACTTCATGATATTCCCTTTATGCACCAGTGTTACGGAAGGCAAATGATGGTCGAGCGCATACTGGCAGGCAGCACGTACAAGACGCTCCGTGCCCTCACGTGATACAGGTTTCACACCGAAAGAAGAGGTTTCCGGGAAACGGACTTTTGTCACGCCCATTTCGTCTTTCAAGAATTGATAGAACTTTTCAGCTTCCGGAGTTCCGGCTTCCCATTCGATACCTGCATAAATATCTTCCGTATTTTCACGGAACACACACATATTCACTTTCTCCGGTGATTTGACAGGCGACTGTACTCCCTGATACCAACGAACCGGACGAAGACAGACGTATAAATCAAGTGTCTGACGCAGTGCTACGTTCAACGAACGGATTCCACCTCCGACAGGAGTTGTCAACGGACCTTTGATTCCTACCAGGTATTCCTGAAAGGTTTCCATTGTTTCATCCGGCAACCAGGAACCAGTCGCGTTGAAGGCACGTTCTCCCGCCAACACTTCTTTCCATTCGATCCGACGTTTGCCGCCGTATGCTTTCCGGATAGCTGCGTCCACTACGGCTTGCATGGCAGGAGTTACTTCGGCTCCTACTCCATCGCCGGTAATATAAGGTACGGTAGGCACATCGGGTACCAACAGCGTACCATCTGTTTGCATGGTTATTTTGCTCATTTTTTATCTTGTATTTAAGGCAGAACCGGCACGGAACCAAGCTATCTGCTGTTCATTATAGGTATGTTGCACTTCAAAACTTTCTTTCGTTCCGTCTTCGTGATGAAGAATAATCGTCAGATTGCGCCCCGGTGCGAAATGGACTAAGCCTGATACGGACAAAAGATCGTGTTCCCGAATCTTGTCATAGTCTACTTTATCTACAAAAGTAAGAGCAAGCATTCCTTGTTTTTTCAGATTTGTTTCGTGGATACGGGCAAAACTCTTAGCCAAAATGACACGTACATTGAGGAAGCGTGGTTCCATGGCTGCATGTTCACGGCTGGAACCTTCTCCATAATTCTCTTCGGCAACAACAATAGACGGAATACCTTCGGATTTATACATCTTTGCCGTACCGGAAACTGTTCCATAAGTATTTGTCGAACGATTCCAAACACTATTCGTTTCACCATTGAAAGCATTGACAGCTCCCATCAGCATATTGTCGGAAATATTCTCCAAATGTCCCCGGAAGCGGAGCCATGGACCTGCCATAGAGATATGGTCGGTAGTACATTTTCCCTGTGCTTTAATCAATAAAGGCATGTTCAGCAAGTCCTGTCCGTCCCATGCCGGGAAAGGAGTCAGAAGCTGGAGACGTTGGGAATCCGGTTTTACCCTGATTTCCGTTTTTGCTCCGTGGGGGGCAATATATCCCTCATTTCCCTGTTCAAAACCTTTCAAAGGAAGTTCATCTCCTACAGGCTCGGAGAGTTTCACTTTTTCTCCGTTATGATTCACCAGTCTGTCTTTCAACGGGTTGAAACAGAGATCACCGGCTATTGTTAACGCCATCGTTAGTTCCGGAGAAGCTACAAACGCGTATGTGTTGGGATTACCGTCAGCGCGTTTGGCAAAATTACGATTGAAAGAGGTGACGATTGAGTTTTTTCGTGTCGGATCGTCCGTCTGACGTTTCCACTGACCGATACAAGGTCCACAAGCATTTGCCATAATCGTGGCTCCCAACCGTTCAAAAGCTTCAATCATACCGTCTCTTTCGGCAGTAGCCCGGATTTGCTCCGAACCCGGATTGACGATCAGCGGAGAAGCGACGCTCAAATTCTTTTCTGTCACCTGCTTTGCCAGAGAAGCTGCACGGCTCAAATCCTGATAAGAAGAATTGGTACATGAACCTATCAAGCCCACCTCCATTTTACGAGGGTAGCCGTTCAATAACACTTTTTCTGCAAATTCAGAGATAGGAGTAGCGGCATCCGGTGTAAACGGCCCGTTTATATAAGGTTCGAGTTCTGACAAGTCAATTTCAATCACACGGTCGTAATAGTTGGATGGTTCGTCGGTCACAATGTCGTCTGCACGAAGGTCTGCACCAACAGATTCAGCCCAATCGACTACACAATCTCTTCCGGTAGCTCTCAAATAAGTAGCCATGCGTCCGTCAAACGGGAATAAAGAGGTAGTAGCTCCAACTTCGGCACCCATATTGCAAATGGTAGCTTTCCCGGTAGCAGAAAGGGATTCGGTTCCGGGACCAAAATATTCGATAATAGCATTCGTTCCTCCTTTTACGGTAAGGATGCCGGCCAGTTTCAGAATCACGTCTTTCGGAGAGGTCCAACCGCTTAGTTTTCCGGTCAGACGGACACCGATAATCTTCGGCATTTTCAGCTCCCATTCCATTCCTGTCATCACATCCACGGCATCCGCACCACCAACACCGATAGCCACCATGCCCAGTCCGCCTGCATTAGGCGTATGAGAGTCTGTTCCCACCATCATACCGCCGGGGAAAGCATAGTTTTCGAGCACTACCTGATGGATAATTCCTGCTCCCGGTTTCCAGAAGCCGATACCATAACGGGAAGATACATCACGGAGGAAGTCGTATACTTCTTCATTGGTTAGTCTTGCCGTAGCAATATCCGCCTTTGCACCTTTATACGCCTGTATCAAGTGATCGCAATGCACTGTTGAAGGCACAGCCACCTGATCCTTACCTGCATTCATAAATTGAAGCAATGCCATCTGCGCAGTTGCATCCTGCATAGCCACACGGTCGGGACGGAAATTCACATAATCCTCCCCCCGTTTGTAATCTTTCAAATCGGCTACATCATACAGATGAGCATACAAAATCTTCTCGGCCAACGTCAAAGGGCGTTTCAGTATAGCCCGTACGTGTTCTACCTTTCCTTTATAAGCAGCGTAGAAAGCTTCTAACATAGTCACATCATATACCATATTGCTTTTTGTTTTTTTAGTCTATCTATTAAAATAACGAACGACGTTCGAGTAATGTTTAACAAAATGAAATATTTTTTCTACCCGGAACGAAGATTTGTTACCTTTGCGCCTATTATGAGTAATAATCCGAAAAGTCCCATTATAGACCTTCAGCAGCAGCAACTCCTCCTGCGGATGGAGTATGAATATGAGAAGGAAGAATTTAAGCGGCAGACCGAAACAATGGGCGTTGCCCGTAAAGTGAAGCGCGGTCTCTGCTGGTATCCTGTCTCTCTTGGCCGAAGTTACTACAATTCGCTGAATCAGCTTGTAATAGATATTACACGGACCGAAAATAAAGAAATAGAGCATTCCTTTGAGTTCGGCCGTCCTGTTTGCTTTTTCCACCAGTCATTCGAAGGAAAAGTGAAGTATATGGATTTCATCGCTACCGTCAGCTTTGCCGACGAAGAACGAATGGTCGTTGTACTCCCCGGAGCGGGAGCTTTAGCGGAACTGCAAACTGACGGTATACTGGGGGTACAACTTTATTTTGACGAAACATCGTACCGGGCCATGTTCGAGGCACTGGAAGACACGATACGCGCCAAAGACAACCGCCTGGCGGAACTGCGCGACATTTTGTTGGGTACCCAAAAACCGGGATTCCGCGAATTATATCCTGTCCGCTTTCCATGGCTGAACAGTACACAGGAAACAGCAGTCAACAAGGTGCTATGTACGCGTGACGTATCTATTGTTCACGGTCCTCCGGGAACCGGAAAGACAACGACTCTTGTCGAAGCGATTTACGAAACGTTACACCGGGAACCACAAGTGCTTGTCTGTGCACAAAGCAACACGGCTGTCGACTGGATTTGTGAGAAACTGGTAGACCGGGGAGTACCCGTGCTCCGCATTGGAAATCCGACCCGAGTCAACGACAAAATGCTTTCATCCACCTACGAACGCCGGTTTGAAAGTCATCCTGCCTATCCGGAGCTTTGGGGAATCCGTAAATCTATCCGCGAAATGGGTAGCCGGATGCGCCGGGGTAGTTATTCTGAACGGGAAGGAATGCGTAATCGCATGAGTCGTCTCCGCGACCGTGCCACGGAGTTGGAAATACAAATCAATGCCGATCTTTTCGACAGTGCCCGTGTGATTGCTTCTACCCTAGTCAGCAGCAACCACCGCCTGCTCAACGGACGTCGTTTTTCGACTTTATTCATCGACGAAGCTGCACAAGCCCTCGAAGCTGCCTGCTGGATCGCTATCCGCAAAGCAGACCGGGTCATCCTTGCAGGAGATCATTGTCAGCTTCCGCCGACTATCAAATGTATAGAAGCTTCCCGTGGAGGATTGGATCATACATTAATGGAAAAAGTCGTTCAACAAAAACCTTCCGCGGTCTCTCTATTAAAAGTACAGTACAGAATGCATGAAACCATCATGCAGTTTCCCTCCGACTGGTTTTATCACGGAGAACTGGAAGCTGCTCCGGAAGTACGCTATCGGGGGATTCTTGATTTCGACACTCCCATGAACTGGATCGATACTTCAGAGATGGACTTTCACGAAGATTTTGTAGGAGAAAGCTTCGGACGCATCAATAAGCAGGAAGCCAACCTACTACTGCAAGAACTGGAAACTTACATCGAACGTATCGGCAAAGAGCGAATACTGGATGAAAGAATTGATTTCGGTCTGATTTCGCCATACAAGGCACAAGTGCAATATTTGAGAGGAAAAATAAAAGGAAGCAGCTTTTTACGCCCTTTCCGCAGCCTCATCACCGTGAATACGGTAGACGGCTTTCAGGGACAGGAGCGAGACGTTATTTTCATCAGTCTCGTACGTGCCAACGAGGACGGACAAATCGGGTTTCTAAATGACTTGCGAAGAATGAATGTAGCGATTACGCGGGCACGAATGAAACTTGTTATATTAGGAGATACCTCCACCCTTGCCAAGCATCCTTTCTATAAAAGGTTGATGTTATTCATTAAAAAGGAGGATTAAATACTTAATCCTCCTTTTAACAAAGCACACTTTCTCCCGAAACCACACTTTTTTTAACACAAACAAAACAAACAATATTTTACATCAGTACTATTCTTAATTTTTCACCCTCAAAGATAGTCGATTATTCCAATGCACTCCAACTATTTCCACCATTTTATTTGCGGATCGCGCGTTTTTGCCCATTCTGCAAATTTAGGATATGTTTTATCAATGCGCTGATTCTCCTTTTTAAGATCTAAATTCAAAATAGAAGCGTCCAAACGAGCATCTACATGAATTGCAAACGGAAAACCATCTTTGCAAATGAAATAGGCACCATCTACATCACCACGAGAAATATCAGCTCCGGAAGGGAAACGATTATTCGCACCAGTCGTCGGCTTATGATCTGTCAGATGGACTTCTGTGGCAGAGTTGAATACTTTTATAAAAGGGTTATAAGGAGCTACCACCACTGATTTATCAAGAGTAGGGTTATTAAATTGTATGGATACCGTATATGTCTTCTCTTGAATATTCTGATTAATCATATCCTCCGCATTCACATTGGATACTCCCAATTCAGCTTTAGCATCCTTGAATAATGTTATCACATTACCTGAATAGGAAGTAATTTCATCGCCATTGATTATTACTTGGGACGCTTTACTCAAATCGAAAGGAACCTCATACGCAAACGAGTTTTTATAATTAGCTCCCGTCCAAGCCAATGTGAACTTATCAATAATATTAAGAACTTTATTATCTATATTATAATCAACACTTGACTGATATTTCATGACTACATCATTCAAGTCATAATCTCCTTGTTCAGGCCAGTTATCTTCAAAGCCAAGCACTCCAGAATACTTTTCTGTTCCTTGTCGATCACCCGGATTAGGAACATCCGGAACTTCAATAGCAGCAATAGGATTAGAAGAGATAACGAAAGCAACATCATTATAGTCATTTTCACCGTTTTTCCAGTCTTCCATAGTGATAACATTCACTCTATCACCTGCTTTATTTTTTGCTGCAAAAATTGCAGTGTGAGAAATTTTGTCACTATTCAAAGATTTGGTTGAGTAGAACATATTCCCATTAGCCTTAACACCTCTCCAACCGTCATTCCAAATTAGGAAACCAATCTTTGTACCTGCTGGGATACGTTCCGGTTCTTCTTCCGGAAAGCTGCCTGTCTCATCAATATATTTCAAATTCACCGCAACCCCACTATAATTACCCAGACTACTTTTATGTACATTAGGGAAGATTACACATGCATGCTTTGCAGCTTGTCTTATTTTATCAATACTGGCATTTTCCGAATAACAATAGTAAGCAAACACACTTTGCGCACCTGTATCTCCTCCGAAATAGTTGACAACGACATTCGCATCTTCTTTTATCAGAATATCAGCATCATCAGAGACTAAATTAGTTCCTACATTATTCTTTCCTTCCGGAAAATATGTCGTTATATAACTCTTGAGAGTTGCGTCCACATTTATTTTTTTGGAAGCATCCAGATAGTTAGGTCTACCAGTATTTACATTCCAAGTTCCTAATACATTCGGAATTACATTTGTAATAAATTTCAAAGAGGATCTTGTTTGTGCACTTCTCGTTGATGAATCCACAGGAGTAACATCAAGAGCATTCTCGAAGGTTATTTTTGCGCTGACATCCGAACCGACAACTTTAGTTTTATACAAAGTCGGCACACCAAAATCCGGAGAATAAATATAAACTTCTGAAACAGCTGTCGGGAAAGAAGCCGGTTTGATATAACGTCCTTGTATATCTGTAAATCCGGTTGCAATGTGTGACACCCCTGCTTTCTTTATAATCTGACCGCCTTCTGCCACATAAGAAAGCGGATTTTCAGCATAAACTTCAAAATAAGCTCTAGGACATTCCTTTCCATAATCAATATTCAATTGAATATTTTTAGTAGTAGCAAAGTCGAAATAGTTATCTAAAGTAACCTCCTCTTCTTTATCTCCTGAATTAGCAGGATCATATACATCTTTCTGCAAACAGCTGGAGAAAGCAACAGAAACAACACCAATAACACATACTAATTTAGTAATGTTAATCATTCTTTTGGGCAAGTTAAAATACATCATACTTCTCGTTTATTTTATTTGATGGTGCAAATATAAACATAAACTTGCATATTTTAGTCATATTATAGATATATTTTTCTAAAAAAAGCAATTTAAAGGATTCACTCCTCCTTTTATACAATGTATTTCCAATAAAAAAGGAGAGAACTATTTGCTCTCTCCCCTCTTAAAACTTGTATAATTTATCCAGTTTAATTATTCTCCGGACGAAGTTTACGAACAGTTACAGCAGTCTGCCACATTTCGCTTTCGCGTAATTGACGGAGCTCCTCGTTTAACTTTTCACGATAATCAGGTTGTGAATTACTGTCGATAGAAATCTGTGCTTCGTTACCAGTCTTCACACTGTTATACAACTTTTCAACTACCGGTTTGATAGCATCGTGGAATGGGCCCATCCAATCGAGAGCACCACGTTGAGCAGTAGTAGAGCAGTTAGCGTACATCCAGTCCATACCGTTCTTTGCGAACAACGGCATCAATGACTGTGTCAGTTCTTCCACTGTTTCATTGAATGCTTCAGAAGGACTATGACCGTTTTCACGCAATACTTCGTACTGTGCCAGCAACAAACCTTGGATAGCCCCCATCAATGAACCACGTTCACCTGTCAGGTCAGAAGTAGCCTCACGTTGGAAAGTTGTTTCGAACAGATAACCGGAACCGATACCAATACCCAGTGCGATGGTTCTTTCGTAAGCCTTGCCTGTAGCATCCTGATAGATAGCATAAGAAGAGTTCAAGCCGCGTCCTTCGAGGAACATAGTACGCAAAGATGTACCCGAACCTTTAGGAGCAACCATGATAACGTCGATATCAGCAGGAGGAACTACACCTGTACGGTCGTTCCAAGTGATAGCAAAACCGTGTGAGAAATAAAGAGCTTTTCCAGCAGTCAGGTAAGGCTTGATAGTAGGCCATACTGACATTACTGCTGCGTCAGACAACAGACACATTACAATAGTACCTCTCTCACAAGCTTCTTCGATACCGAACAAAGTTTCACCCGGAACCCATCCGTCTGCTACTGCCTTATCGTATGTTTTTCCTTCACGTTGACCAACGATTACATTGAAACCGTTATCACGCAAGTTCAGTGCCTGTCCAGGACCCTGTACGCCATAACCGATTACAGCGATTGTTTCATTTTTCAATACTTCACGAGCTTTTTCCAATGGAAATTCGTCACGGATTACTACAGTTTCAGTAGTACCTCCAAAATTCAACTGTGCCATTTTCTTTTTGTTTTTAGTTTTTGATGACTTACGCCATCTGTTATTAATTGATTTTATATTCTCACATTTATTCAAATATCACTTTCGAGCGGCAAACAACTTCGTTGCCATTCTTCTTCACTTCTACGTGAAACTCGTTTGCATTCACTTCATCGCAGAAGAAAGAGAGTTCATCACCAAAATAGCTTTCCGCCACATACGCCATTTCAAAACGACGGATACGTTTGGTCTTATACAATTCAATCGGGAACAAATCAAGGATATGCTCGATGTAACGGATGCTGTTTACATGACCGTTGATATCTATATCACTGTATTTTGCCGTCAGGGTAGCTATCGGCTGATCGCTTGTCACTTTGATACGTGAAGGCTTTTCAATCGGGCAAGGCTCATCACAGACATAGTCTACGATACTTCCCCCATGCAAAGTCAACAAGTCGGCAGGCTTGCGGGTATTAAGATTAATCATTGCCCATACGGAACGTGCGTAGCCAATCTTCTTCCCATCCTTATCAATAATAGCAAAATTACGGTCCGTAAACAAACGGTAGACATTTTCCACCCACGTCTGAACCGAGAAATTCTCATACTGATAAGGCATTTCATCCAACTCAATAGCCAGACGTGAAAGCACCCATGTGTAATTATCCTCATTCAGCGTTGCAATACCAAAACCACGGTCATTGGCGTGAAAACCTGCACAATTCAGCAGATGATTTCCCAGTACCCCCATAGTCAGACGTCCGTTGAAGTCAACATGGAACGGTTCTGCCACAAACTGATAAGTCCCTATTCTATTTTCTTCACTCATTATTCTTATTGGTTTTTACTTTGGTTATACATAGCTTCCCGTCCATCGAGAAACTCATTCACCCGTTCAAAGCAGCTGGTAGTAATCGCTACACGTCCCGAACGAACAAACTGCAAAACACAATTCAAAGCCTTCAGTTCACCATAGAGCGAAGTTATATCTTCGCTCATTCCATTTTTCTCGACAATAGAAAATACCGGATTGACTTCCACTATACGTGCATTGTATCTACGAATCAGTTTGGATGCTTCCGGATTCTCCTGAAAAGCAGGAGTAGACACCTTATATAATGCAATCTCGTGGAAATAAATCTCATCCTCTGTGAAATAATGTGCCTGAATCACGTCGATCTTCTTTTCGATCTGTTTCACTACCTTCTCAATGATGTCCTTATCAGTCCAGGCTGTTATTGTATACTTATGTACACCTTTAATAGAAGAAGCAGATACATTCAGGCTCTCAATATTTATTTGCCGACGGGTAAATACAGCAGTTACCTGATTCAGCAATCCAGCTATATTCTCCGAATGAACAATGATTGTATATAACGTTTTATCACTCATAACTCTAATTTTTTAAATGCGAACTCTCAACTCTCCATTCTCAACTCTCAACTTCTCCTAGCACTCCAGCAACATCTGGTTTACTGAACCACCCGGAGGAGTCATCGGCAAAACATTGCCTTCTTCCACCACGCAAGCTTCGAGCAGGAACGGACCGTCCGTTGCCAGCATTTCAGCAATAGCTTCCTTCAGTTCTTCACGAGTGAAAACACGCTTGGAAGGAATATCATAAGCCGAGGCCACTTTCATATAATCCGGATTCAACATCGGGGTAAACGAATAGCGACGGTTGAAAAACATAGCTTGCCACTGACGTACGTTTCCGAGGTAATTATTGTTCAGGCAGATAATCTTCACCGGAGCTTTCTGCTCCATAATCGTACCCAGTTCCTGAATATTCATTTGCAGTCCGCCATCTCCCATAAATACGCATACGGTACGTTCCGGTGCTCCGAAAGTTGCCCCGATAGCTGCGGGAAGCCCGAAGCCCATTGTTCCAAGTCCTCCGGAAGTAATGATACTGCGTTCTTTCGTATATTTAAAGTAGCGTGCAGATATCATCTGATTTTGACCTACATCTGTAACCAAAACAGCTTCATGATGAGTAGCGTCACTTACCGCACGTACCACTTCCCCCATACTCAACGAGTTTGTGGCAGGATGAAGTTCAGGACGGATTACTTTTTCCTCCTCTACTTTCTCATATTCTTTGAAGCTATCAATCCATTCGGTATGAGTGTTCTTTTTCAGGAGTTTCGTCACAGAAGCCAGTGTTTCCTTGCAATCTCCCAATACAGCTACATCTACCTTTACATTCTTATTAACTTCCGCAGGATCGATATCAAAATGAATCACTTTTGCCTGTTTGGCGTAAGTAGCCAAATTACCGGTCACACGGTCGTCAAAACGCATACCGACAGCAATCAGCACATCACATTTATTGGTATTGATATTCGGTCCCAGATTGCCGTGCATACCCAACATACCTTTATTCAACGGATGTTCTGTCGGCAAAGCCGAAAGCCCGAGCAGCGTACAACCCGCAGGCATATCCGCTTTTTCGATAAACTCGCGCAATTCGCTCTGTGCATTTCCCAGTTCAACACCTTGTCCAACCAATACAAGCGGACGTTCAGCGTTATTAATCAGTTCGGCAGCAGCCTGTACAGACTCCTCGTCCGTATCGGGAACAGGAACATAACTACGGATAAAATCGACTTTCGTCGGTTCGTATTTCGTTTTCTCTATTTGCGCATTTTTGGCAAAGTCCAGTACCACCGGCCCCGGACGACCACTACGAGCAATGTAAAACGCACGTGCTACCGCCCAGGCTACATCTTCCGCACGGCGAATCTGATAACTCCATTTAGTGATTGGCTGGGTGATACCTACCAAGTCAACTTCCTGAAAAGCATCGGTCCCAAGAAAGCCTGTTCCTACCTGTCCGGCAATCACTACGATAGGCGTACTATCGATCATCGCATCCGCAATGCCTGTTACCGTATTGGTTGCTCCGGGCCCGCTCGTCACCAGGCAAACACCTACATCACCCGATACACGGGCATAACCTTGTGCGGCATGGGCGGCTCCCTGTTCGTGACGAACCAAGATATGGTTCAATATATTTTGATGATCGTACAAGGCATCGAATACCGGCATAATAGAACCACCGGGGTAACCAAAGATGGTAGTCACTCCCTGATGTTCCAAGGAGCGCATCAAAGCCTCTGCACCTGTTATTAAATCTTTCATATTAGTTGATAGTTGATAAATGATAAATGATAGTTGAGAAATGACAGTTGAAAATGAATGGTTTACAATCATTGCGCTAAGTGCTGCGCAGCTAACTATTACCTATCAACTATCACCAACTATATTATATAATTCTCACTGCTCCCTTATCGGCAGAGCTTACCATGCTGGCATACGCCTTCAGGCTCTTCGGTACATAACGATCACGAGTGACAGGAGTCATCGGACGGGCCGCCAGTTCTTCATCCGTCAGTCGCACGTTAATCTTCCGGGCCGGAATATCGATTTCGATAATGTCTCCGTCTACAATTTTTCCGATATTGCCTCCAGCTGCCGCTTCAGGAGAAATATGTCCGATACTCAATCCGGAAGTTCCACCACTGAAACGTCCGTCGGTAATCAAAGCACATTCTTTTCCGAGATGACGAGATTTGATATAAGAGGTAGGATAAAGCATTTCCTGCATACCGGGACCACCCTTCGGACCTTCGTGCGTAATGACGACTACATCGCCACTGACGACTCGGCCTCCGAGGATGCCTTCACAGGCTGCTTCTTGCGAATCAAATACTTTGGCAGGTCCGGTAAATTTCCAGATACTTTCGTCTACACCTGCTGTTTTTACCACACAACCGTCTTGGGCAATATTGCCTTTCAATACGGCCAATCCACCGTCTTTGCTATAAGCATGTTCCAAATCACGGATACATCCGTTTGCACGGTCTTTATCCAGTTCCTTATAGTACATGCCCTGTGAACCAAGTACGAGATTGAATCTATTTCCGGCTGCACTCGAATATTTTTTAATTGCCTTTTCGCTCACATTCGGGCTGGTGATTGAATATTCGTTAATGGCTTCTGCCAGTGACATTCCGTCTACCCGACGAACGGATGTATCTATCAAACCGCCCTTTGCCAGTTCGTCCATAATGGCAATGATACCACCGGCACGGTTTACATCTTGAATATGATATTTCTGTGTATTGGGAGCCACCTTGCAGAGACAAGGAGCCTTGCGGGAAAGCATGTCGATATCATCCATCTTGAAGTCTACCTCTGCTTCGTGAGCAACGGCCAACAAGTGAAGAACCGTATTGGTAGATCCCCCCATTGCTATATCCAGCGTCATGGCGTTCAGGAAAGCCTGACGGGTAGCGATGCTACGGGGAAGTACACTTTCGTCTCCTTCTTCATAATATAATTTTGCATTTTTCACGATCAGTTCCGCAGCGTCTTTGAAAAGTTGCGTACGGTTTTCGTGTGTCGCTACAATGGTTCCGTTGCCGGGAAGAGCCAGTCCGATTGCTTCATTCAGGCAGTTCATCGAGTTGGCGGTAAACATACCGGAGCAGCATCCGCAAGTAGGACAAGCATTTTGCTCGATATTCGCTACTTCCTGATCGCTAACACTTTCGTCGGCCGATTTAATCATCGCATCGATCAAATCCAGGTGCTGGCCATTCCATTCTCCCGCTTCCATCGGACCACCCGATACAAATACGGCAGGGATATTCAGACGCATAGCCGCCATCAACATTCCGGGAGTGATCTTATCGCAATTGCTGATACATACCATTGCATCTGCCTTGTGCGCATTGACCATATATTCTACGCTGTCTGCAATGATGTCACGTGAAGGAAGCGAATAAAGCATACCGTCATGTCCCATTGCTATACCATCGTCGATAGCTATTGTATTGAATTCCGCAGCGAAGCATCCCAGCTTCTCAATCTCTGCCTTCACCAGCTGACCGATTTCATGTAGGTGTACATGCCCCGGGACAAACTGTGTGAACGAATTGACGATAGCGATAATGGGTTTACCCATCTGATTCTTCTTCATGCCGTTGGCTGCCCACAATGCACGGGCTCCCGCCATCCGACGGCCTTGTGTACTAAACGAACTGCGTAATTGCT
>ERZ791796.701-NODE-701-length-30307-cov-4.096423_pt1 | contig 30307 bp, 44 predicted proteins | sample MGYA00510311_ERZ791796 | MGnify/ENA primary metagenome ERZ791796 (study PRJEB30046, sample SAMN00792042) | human gut metagenome | study: EMG produced TPA metagenomics assembly of the A metagenome-wide association study of gut microbiota in type 2...
TAAAATAGTTATTGTTTATTTTTAAAATAGTTATTGACATATAATAACAAATGTATTATAGTATTATTTGTAAACAAGATAACAGTGATATAAAACAAATAAGGAGATTAAAAGAAAATATAATAACAAAGGAGGTAAATAACAAATGTATACTTTTCCAGCATATTGGACAGATAAGCTAAAGGTGGACTTCCTACAGAGAGTTATCCTCATACATAGCTATTTGTATTATGAAGCAGATAACAGTGTATGGACGGACAAAAAGTATGATGAAGTTGCAAAACAACTTACCAACATACAGAACAAACATACAAAGTCATGGATAAAACGAATAACACAATATGGGTATTGTTTCTATGATTTTGATGGTACAACAGGGTTTGACCTATGGGATAGGTTGAAAGAAAAAGATAAACAGTTGATAAAGAACATAACAGAAAGGATGTTGAAACAATAAAAAAGAAAAGGAAGTGAAAAACAGATGTCTATGAAGGAATGTATTGATAGTTATTCTTTCAGAGTTAGTGAAAAGGAGACACAGTTCCGAGATTTATTTGGAAAGGAAGAACTTACAGAAGCAAGAAAAAGGTACTATGCAGAACATCATGGAACTATAGATTACCTTACATATCTAAAACAAGAAACAGAAAGGAAGTTACGAGAGCAAGATGGTGATTAACAAAACATATGACATAGGACAGTGTAAGGTGGTAACAAAACATGAATAAACGTTCTACAAAGTTCTATCGGAAAAACGAAGCAGAGGTAATGAAGCGGCTCGGATTCAAGCCGACAAAGAACACGGAAAGATGGTGATAGATTGAGTGGTAAAAAGGGGATGAAAATAAAGAATAGAAAGCCAATGTCACAGGAGACAAGGAAACGAATAAGCGAAACAATGAAAAGAAAATGGAAAGAAAAAGAGTACAGAGAAAATATGTGCGATGCGCATAGACATGATTTAACAGATGAAAGTGTGGTGATGCTATATGACTAGACGCTCGACTAAATTTTATAGAAAAAATGAAATAGAAGTGATGGAAAGATTAGGGTTTAAACCAACAAAGAACAGTGGTTCTGGTTGGATATAGAGAAAGAGGATGGACAGAATGAACAGTGTATCTGTCAGTTAAAATCTACGGACAAGCAGAGCATCAGCATCAAACAGAATGATATTCATATACTCGAACAAAATGCGGCTGTGGCTCACAAACTGCCCGTATTTGCCTTGCAGTTCCTTAATACTGGTGAAGTATGGGTGATGATAAGACCAGAGGATTTAGGGCTGGTACAGAGCCTTGTGGCTGGGGAAGATATTTCCGAGCAATTGAATGTCAACGAAGATTTGTTTTGCGGAACAGATTTAGGGGTTGACAATGGAGATGGAACAAATTATAATGTATTTGTAGGCGGTAGGAACGCAGGAAAGTCCTACCTCGCTCGGCAAGCCTACATGAAACAGAAAGGGAAGGAACGAGAACAGCAAGAACAAGAGTTCAAACAAAGAATGAAAGAGAAAAACAGAGAAAGGAGAAAACAGGTTGGAAAAGAAATTCAAACAAAAGGGCATTGCAACCTTTGAAGGGTTGAGCATTGGAAAGAACAGAACAGTACAAGTGAAGTTCAAACTCCGATATGACGAAATCCTAACAAGTGTTGAATTGTTACAGGGGTTGAACAATGACATTACGGTTCATGCAAAAACAGCAACAAGCAACCCAATGAGTTTGGGAATCTTCACCATAGGTTCTGTCAATTTTGACAAGGATGGAAATGCAACAATACCATTCAAGTCATTAGTGGACAATGTGAATCTTGACAACATTTGTGCTTTGGTGGATGAAGATTATATCCAGTTACGATTCCAAGCAATCATTGAACTCCCCGACAATAGCGAAGAAGGGGGTGCAGGAGAATGGGAAGATTAACTTACAAAGAACTGTCAAAACAGAAGTTCAAGGAACAGCGCAATGTTGTGATTTCAGAAGCATTTGACAGAGACAACAATCCTCTTGGATATTCCATTGCGGAACAGTTGGTAACAGAAGAAGATGGAAAAGAAATCAAAGTGTTCCTTAAAGGAGGACTTGGCATTGTGGATGAAAAAGGATTGTTACAGTTAAAAGAAGCAGTTGACAATGCTTGTATCAAGTTAGGATTGATTACCGTTTGCGATTGTGAATGTTGCGAAGGGGAAAAATAAAAAGAAAAAAGTTACAAAAATGTGTTGACACACAGAACAAGATGTGTTAAGATAGTAGTATCAAAGGAAGGGAAATAAAAATCCTTCTGGTGATAAACAAACAAAGAACAGCAAGAGAAGAAGGAAAGAACAAACAAGAGAAACAAAGAATCAAATTAAAAAAGAAAAGGAGAAAAACAAAATGGCAAAAAATTGGATGGCGTATGAAGCCGCAGAAGCAATCATGGGTAACAACGTAGAGGAAGTCGCAGAGGTAGGAAGCAGATACCCATTGTTCACAAGAACCGTATCAATGGCAAACAGCGAGTATGTTCTTGACCTTCTGAAAGCAATCCCGAAGGTAACGGCAAGAGTTGTGGAAACAGGTCTGAAAGACATTGATGATGTGGAAACAGAAACAGAGGGTGTAGAAGAGAAAGACGAAGCACCAAAGAAATCAGCAAAGAAGGAAACAAAGGCAACACAGAAGCCGAAGTCAAAGCAGGCATTTGAGGAAGATGACGAAGCAGATGAAGATGATTATGAGAACATGACATCTAAAGCACTGTACAAACTCTGCTGTGATAGAGGTATTTCTTCCCAGTGTAAGAAACGTGACAAAGCGAGCCTTATCGCTGTTCTGAAAGCGAATGACGGAACAGCAAATGAGGACGAGGACGATTGGGGAGACGAGGACGAGGAAGAAACAGACCCGTATGCAGGAAAGTCTGCAAAAGAACTGTTCAAGATGTGCTCCGATAGAGGAATCAAAACAAAGCCGAAACAGTCCGCAGATGCTTATGTAAAACTTCTGAAAAAGGCAGACGAAGCAGAAGCCGAAACAGAGGATGAAGAGGACGACGACGATGATTGGGAAATCTAATCTGACATAACATAACAAAATAATGAAATGATAACAAAGGCAGGGAGGTAGGAACAATGCTTCTCTGCCTTTCTTTATGGATTGGAGGATTGAACATTGAAAACAGAGGACATCATCATGTTAGATTGCAAGAAGGAAGGAAACAGAGAGTTAATAAACAAGTTCCTTTGGAAAGTAAAACCATGTGCTAAAATTCTGGAAAAGAACCATTACACAAGAACAGAGATAGCACCGATTGAGTTATTAGAACAGGTGTTGCATGGGTTGTGTGAACGATACCCATATAAATTGCAACAGATATATACATACAGCGAAGGAAAGAAATTCAAGTTTTACCACATGGGAGTGATTCATGTTACAGATATTTATGAGTGGATAGGGGATGTAAATGGCGTAACATTATGGGAAGTTGTTGCAAAGGCAATTATCAAGATTTATGCGGATTTGAAGAAGGAGAAAACAGAACAATGAAACAAATAACATTCTATACAGATGGTGCTTGCAGTGGAAACCCTGGCGAGGGTGGTTGGGCGTATGTAGAAGTTATTCCATGTAGCAATGGAATCAAAACAAATGTGGTAACAGGAAATAAAAAACAGACGACAAACAATGAGATGGAACTGACAGCAGTGTATATGGCGTTAGTAAAAGCCTTGAAGAGCAAAACAAAACAGGTCACAGTATATTGCGACAGTGCTTATGTTGTGAACGCTATTACAAAAGGGTGGTTACAGAACTGGCATAACAATGGTTGGGTAACGAAAGAAGGAAAGCCTATAAAAAACAAACATATATGGGAAAAGATGTATTTGCTTGTATATGAAAAGAAGATGAACATAACAATGGTAAAGGTCAAAGGACACAAGGGCGACCCCTTAAATGAACTTGCAGACAAAAGTGCAGTAGAAGCAAAACAAAGAATCATGGAGGGGTAAGACAATGTTAATAGCAGAGAAGATATTGGAGAAAGATTTTCAAGGGAAAACAACAAAAGAAGCATATTTGAATTGTTGCAAATGGTTGTCTACAAATGTGATTGCTGTGAACAATTCAAAACATATTACATACAGAACAGAGAAGGTTGAAACAGATGATTGGAGCAGAATAGTAAGATTGACGTTATATGTAACAGCAGATGAAGAAGAAATATGCGAAAGGAATTGTAATATCTGTAAAGAAGTAACAGGTAGTTTCTTTATGACGCAAAACAAATATATGTGTGAGGTGTGCAAAGTGCCACCGTACAGAAAGAGGTTAAAGGATAAGTTGCACTTAATCAAAGAAGGATTGAAAGGAAAGATATTATAATGATGAAAAGGAAGAACAAGAAAAAAACGAAACAAAGAGTATGCGTAGTGTTGTTGCAAACGCTGGCAGAATTGTTTGCAACTTTAAAATATGGGTTAGTTGAGGAATTAGACAAAATAGCCATAGTGATTCAAGTATTAATACCGATTGTGATTGCTAAGATGGATTTAAGCACTCCTAAGATGTTGATAGTGTCGTGTGTTCTGGTGGTATGTGTAAAGTACATTCGGGAAGTAGGATATAAATTGAACCATGTAACAGAGAGAGGGTTTCCGATTCCATTACAGAGATTTACGGACAGAGACGAGAATGGGTTCATTAGCATAAAGGAAGAAGAAACACAAGAAGCAATGCTTTATTTGTGTGATGTAGAGGACTATTTAAAAAGCAAAGGTTGGTTATAGTATATGAGTTATGCACCATGTAAGGGATGTGGAAGAAGGACAGTAAAATGCCATGCAGAATGTGAGGAATACAGAAAGTTCCAAGAAGAAAATGAGAGGATAAAGGGAAACAGGAAGAAGGACACCATCAGCCGTTCTACCATATTTAGAGCAAATTATCACAGTTAAGTGTTGACAATCCAAACAAACTCTGCTATAATAGAATCAAAAGAAGGAGTTGTGCTTGGATTGGCACAAGTAAGTGGTAGCCCGTAAAGGAGAAATGCCTACCCATAAAATAGAAATCGTAATGCCGCATTATTGGTAGCCATTTATGAATCATGGTACAAGACACTTTATAATTTTATTTGTCCGTTTGGTGTAATCGTGAAACACTGTTGTAACCCGTAAACAAGAAAATTGAATAATGCATCTATATGCGGCATTGCGGTTCACATAGATAAACAATGATAGACAAGGGCAACCTTGTCTTGTTGTGTATTTAGAGAACAAATAATAAAACAAAAGGAGGATAAGACAGAACATGGGAAGAAGGAAAGGAAGAGAGGTAAAAGAAGCAAGTGAGAATCTAATACCACTGAATGAGAGAACACCAGAAGAACGAAAACGGATAGCAATGATGGGAGTTGAAGCAAGGAAAAAGAAGAAGGAACAAAACATGGCGTTACAGAATTGTATGCGTCAGTTGTTGGAGATGAAAACAAACAGCGATAAAAAGAAACAAGTGTTGCGTTCCTTTGGGTTCACAGATGAAGAACTTACGAACCGTTCCTTGTTGATGGTTGCATTGTTCCAGAAGGGATTGACAGGAGATGTTTCTGCAATCAGAGAGATTACAGACATGATGGACAAACTAGAAATGTTTGAAAACACAGGAAAGGTTACAAGCAATATCACAATCAATCTTGTTGCAAAAGGGGAAACATATCAGCCGAATGAACAGGACGAACAAGACATATGGGATGCAGAGAACAGTACAGACTGGATGGAGGACAGCGATGATGATGAGGATTGGGGCAATGATATCTATGAAGGATAGCGGCAGGAAAGCGTCAGCTATTGAAATAGCGAGAGAATATGGGGCTACCCTAAGAAGTTATCACCTTAATATAGAAAATGGATTAAAAGGGCAAATAAACGGCTTACAGAGGTTATCTGTTTTGGAGTGGATATGGAAACACACAGAACAAAATGAATTATTTTGCAAGAACATATTGACAAACATAGCAGAACATAGTAAAATAGGAGTATAAAGAAATGAAGAACAAAATAAAAACAGCCTTGTTTGTAGTATCACAGATAGTAATGATAGCAAGTATAATCTTGTTATCTTGTTATATTATCAATCATATTACAACAAAAGGGAAACAGGAACAAGAAACAGCAGTTGTAGAAGAATATAAACCAGAACCATTGGAAATTGTGATACCAGAACCAAACAATATGGGTACAGTTACAATCATTACACAAAACCCAAACACAGGAGAAGAAGTCACAACAGAAGTCTATGGACAAATTAAGATTCTGAACAATGGGAAAAATGGAGAACAGCAACAGTATATTTTATATACAGAATAGAGGTTGAATATGAGCAGAGCAGAATTAAGAAGGAAACAGAGAGAACAGAAAAAGGATAACAAAACCTACACACTTACAGCAAGGGAGTTGGAACAGTTAGAACAAAGAATCAGAAGGGAAGAACAGCAAAAGGCAAAACAGGTGATTCTTGATAAGACAAATGTTTTAGCAGAACAAATACTAACAATGATGTTGGTAATTCCAACAAATGTGTTGGTGTCTGATTATTGGCAGAAGTCAGCAAAGAAGCGCATACCAAAGTTTGTAGATGATTGTATGAGCCTATATGAAGCATTTACAAGTGGTGTGGTGAAGATGTCCGAAATGGTAGCACTGACAGAAGAATATGCAGGAATCAAGTTAGTGCAGGACGAACAGTTTTCCATGTTTGCAGAAAAGGTGGGAGAACATGAAAAGTAAATATTAGGAGGAGTTACAATGAAAGCAGTTAATATTAAATGGGATACAGATGGAGATTTAGAATTATTACGAGACTTGCTCAAAGAGATAGAAATACCAGAATATCTTATTGACGAAGATACAGACATAGATGAATATGAAGAAGAAATTGCTGATTATATTTCGGAAGTTACTGGATATTGTCACTTTGGATTTGACTTGGAGTAATGCGTAGGGATATAACAGAGAATTTTATAGTGCAGATAAGAAAATTTGGAGAAGATAGTATAAGAGCTAACGTTATTTAAAAGGGAGAAAATATTATGAATAATATTAATGTAATTAACAATGCAGGGAATAATGTAAATGTAACAATCAACGAAAAAGACAACGGTATTCAGATTCTAATTGATACTGTACATAACAATAAGAAAGAACAATAGAACATAACATACCATTTAGAACAAAGACAGAACAAAGAACATAGAAAGGGGCATAAAACAAATGCAAGAAATGAATGTTATTTATAAAAACATCAAAGAATTAAAACCATATAAGAAGAATGCAAAGAAGCATCCAAAAGAACAGGTTGAACGAATAGCAAACAGTATTAAAGAGTTTGGATTTACACAGCCAGTAATCATTGATAAAAACAATTGTGTTGTAGCTGGGCATGGTAGAATATTAGGAGCAAAGAAAGCCGGATTAAAACAAGTACCTACTGTATGTTTAGAAGATTTAACAGAAGAACAGATAAAAGCATATAGGCTAGTAGATAACAGACTGAATGAAAGTGAATGGGATTATAATTTATTGGATGAAGAACTGGAAAACCTAACAGAAGATATAGACATGGATTTGTTTGGGTTTGATATGGACGAAGAAGAACAGAACATAGAAGCGGTAGAAGATAATTGGGAAGAAGAAATAAATGATAACGATGTAAGAGTAAAAAAAGGAGATTTCTTTAAACTTGGAAACAATTATTTATTATGCGGAGATAGTACAAAATACCAAGATGTAAAAAAACTAGTAGGAAAGCATAAAATTGATTTGTTGTTGACAGACCCACCATATGGAATAGATTATGTTGGTAAAACAAAAGACAAATTAAAAATTGAAAATGACAATAAAACAAAACAAGAAATGATTCATTTTTTAACTTGTTGTTTTAAAAATGCAAATGAAGTAATGAGAGAAGGTGCTGTATTTTATATTTGGTATGGAGGTGCAGAATTATATACGTTTGGAACAGCTTGTAACAATGTCGGGTTTAAAATTAGAGAGAATCTTATATGGTTAAAAAATACGATTGTTCTAGGCAGGCAAGATTATCATTGGAAACATGAAAATTGTATATATGGATGGAAAGGAACAGGACATAAATTTTATAGAGATAGAAAACAAAGTACAGTTATGGAATACGATAAACCGACTGGAAGTAAAATACATCCAACAATGAAGCCTGTTAGATTATTTGATTATCAAATAGAAAGCAGTACAAAAGAGCATGAAAATGTTTTAGATTTGTTTGGCGGTAGTGGAACTACAATAATTGCTTGTGAGCAGAATAATCGGAGAGCATTTGTTATGGAATATGATGAAAAATATTGTCAAGCAATTATTAACAGATGGGAAAGTCTAACTGGAAAAGAAGCAATATTGTTATAAAAAAGATTTAGGGGCAGAACATTGTTTCTGTCCTTTTTATTTTGTTTGAAAAAGTTTTACAAAACGTATTGACTTTCTGTTATGTTGTGTTATAATAAAGATAGTTAAAAGAAAACAACCAAATGAAGGAGAACAAAACAATGACAATAGCAGATATAATAAAAGAAAATGATAAGAAGACAGAAGAAAGAATTAACAGGGAAATTGATAGTTGTGGAATGGCTTATAAAATTAAGGATAGCGAAGGGAATCAGTTTGTTTTTGCTGGACTTGCAGGAGGCGGTTTCCCATTGTATAGAGGGAAAGGTGGACAGAAGCATATTTTCGATTTAGTAGGCTATGAAGTAATAGAAAAATATTGCATTTTAAATTATAAATAATTGTTGACAGAGCATAAAAAGAACAAACATAAAACAAAACAGGAGGATGCGAAAAAAACATGGTAATTAATGACTTAATGGAATTGATTAAAAAGTTGTTTGGTAATAAGTATGAAAATGTTGTTATCATTGATGCAGGTGATAGAACTGAACACAGTGCGGACGATATGACAGTGAAAGAACTTAAAAGTTATGATATAAACAAAATAGATGAAATCATAGCGTATGAAGATGATATATACATTTATTTTTAAAAATGTAAGGAGAGGTAAAGATGAAAAATGTTTAAATTAGTTATTGACTAATATAGAACAATATGTTATTATATAAGCAAGTTAAGAGAGAACAAACAAAACAATAAGTGAAGGAGAGATAAAACATGAAGAAAACATTAAAAGTTGGATATGGACAGAAAGCAGAGAAGGTAACAATTGAGAGTACATGCAAGAAGCTGTATGGAACAGCAGTGTGGAAAGAATTAGGCAAGGATGTATTCTATTATGTAGAAAGAAGTAGACATTTAGGAAGAACAATAGAAGCGGCTCATAGATATGATTTAACAAAGGAAGAATTTGAAGAATTATAAAATAATAGTTGACATTGTGTAACAAAGATGCTATAATAAAGACATAAAGAACAAGGGAACATAGATAAATAAGGAGTAAACAAAAGGAGAACAGAACAATGAAGAAAGAATTTATCAAAAATAATAATTTAACAGTAATGGTCAGAGAACATGTAATTGAAGAACAAAGGAGGTGATACAGTGAAGGTGATAGACCTTGAAACAATTGAATCAGAGGAAGTCAGACAGAAGATACAGAACATCACAGACACAGTAAGCAGAGAATTGAGAGTATACAGAGCGAGGGTTCGTGTGGAAGAAGGAGTAACAGAGAACAGATATGTTCTGACATTTCACTTTGAAAACAATTACAATTATTCTAGGGTGTTTACCATGAACGAATTGCTTAATGATTTTAGATATTTCCAATGGCAGACAATTGGGAAAGAATTGATACAGGAAATAAAGAGACAGTTTCTTATAGAAAGGCGATTGACATTCCGATAATGGTGTGTTAATATAAAAGAGTAAACAGAGTAAGTTCAGAAAGGAGAACAAAACATGAGTGAGAACAAAGAAACAAAACAGGAAGTAACAAACGAGCAGATTTTGGAACATCTGAAAGAGATTGAAATTGCACAAGGCTGTATTGCAAATGGAATCAATACATTGTTCAGTGTTATGAGAGAGAGAAAGGAGCAGTTAAAGTTAAGCAAGTGCGAAGAGGGAATGATTAAACATGGACAGATTGCACTCGGTTGTCTCACAGAACGCATGATTGATATTTCTGGAATGAATGAGGAATTAAATAGACGTGAGAAAGAGATGCAGGCATTTGAGGAAGAGGACGAAATAGACGAAGATGATTATGAGAACATGAAAGGTTTTGTTGATTTCTTAAAAGAAATTTTTGAATAAACCTTGACGAACAATAATTGAATATGGTATAATATGATAGACAAAACAGATAAGGTTCGGCGTACATCAGATTGTGTACATTTGCCACTTATCTGTTTTGTGCATATTAAAACAAAGGAGCAAACAAACATGGATGTGAACATTGAAGTGTCAAACAGATTTGCTTCTTTTCTAACCGATTGGGATTATGAACAATACCTGTTATTGGGTGGGTATGGTAGCGGAAAGAGTTACCATGTAGCATTGAAGATTATACTAAAACTTCTGGAAGAAAAACGAACAGCATTGGTGGTAAGACAAGTGCGTGAAACAATCAAAGAATCTTGTTTCGCATTGTTTAAAGAAATCCTTGAAAAGATGGGGTTGTTATCAGACGAAGCGGTAAGAAACAATCACAGACCAAAGGGGGACAAAGTGGTTGCGATTTCTAGCCCTTTGGAAATCCGTTTTCCGAATGGTTCAAGAATCATATTCCGAGGAATGGATAATACGGAGAAAATCAAGTCCATTCACGGTGTCAGCATTGTTTGGATGGAAGAATGTAGCGAAATCCGTTATGAAGCATATACCGAATTGCTAGGGCGTATCAGAGAGCCTAAAGTGACGTTGCATTTTATCTTAACAACAAACCCTGTCGGCAAGGAAAATTGGGTATACAATACCTTTTTTGTGCATACAGATGATAAAGGAAGAGAGAGAACAATACAAAGTCCAGAAGAGTTTTACAGACGTAGAACATTGGTGAACAAAAAGAATGGTGTTTATTATCATCACAGCCTACCAGATGATAACCCGTTCCTGCCTGTTTCATACATTCGCCGTCTGGATGGATTGAAGAGAACAGACAAACAATTGTGGGTTGTTGCAAGGTGGGGAAGGTTTGGAGCGAATGGAACAAGGGTACTTCCGAACTTTGTTGTTGCGAAGGACAGCAGAGAGTTCAAACGGAAGGTGAACAGCATTTCTTCGCAATTCCATTTCTTTGGTCTTGATTTTGGTTTTGAAGAGAGTTACAATGCGCTTATCAGTTGTTGTGTTGATGATGCAAACAAAGTGCTGTACATTTATGATGAAGTGTACATGAATCAGATAACAGATGATAGATTCTCACAGAGACAAGATGTTCGTGCAGTAGCGGAGAGGGCAGGAAGATGTGAAAAGCCTATTTGTGCAGATTCAGCAGAACCTAAAACAATTCAGTTTTACAGACAGCAAGGGTACAACATGTATGGAGCGAAAAAGTACATTGGAAGTCGTTTACAGAACACAAAGAAGATGAAACGATTTAACAAGATAGTTTGTTCCCCTAGATGTAAGAACACAATCCGAGAGTTGAAAGACCTTACATATAAGAGGGATTCAAGGGGCAATGCAATCTATGATGAATTTAACATTGACCCACATACATTCTCTGCGTTGTGGTATGCGTTGGACACATATACCGTTGCAGATGTGAAGGAGATTAAAACAAACAGTAAAGCAGGATAATGTTTCATGTGAAACGTAGAGCAGAAAGGAGAACAGAGAGAGAGAATGAACACATTGAGAAGTAAAACAAAACAAGTAAAAGACATCAGAGATTTACAGAAACAGAGTTTTGAGAAATCAACAGATGATTACATGGTGGGGTTGTATAATGGGTTAGAGATGGCAACAGCGATTCTGGAAGGAAGAGAGCCAGAGTTCCTAGCCTGTGTAAAAGAGCCACCAGTAATAGAGAAAAAAGAAGAACAGACAGGACGAACGATAGCAAGTGGAATAAGGAGGGTATGAGATGAAAGATGTTATGCAAAAACAGTTGGAAGCCGGAAAAGAAGCAATTTTTAACATGAAGCTAAAGAGAAGTCAGTTTCTTGTGAAAAACATGACAGATGATATGATTACAGTAAAACTAGGAAACAATGAAAATGGCTCTGTGATTGGTGCAGGAAGTTGGGAGCGTGTGTTTAATAACATAGACGATAAAACAACAGGAACAGCAGAGAGTACAAACATTGTTAAGGTAACAAGTGTTGTTGCAGGTATGGTAGAGGTTGCATCTGTTGATTTTTAGGAGGTGATGCAATGCAAGACAAACAACAAATATATGGCAGAAACGACATGGTAATGTTGTACAAACATAACAAAATATATGGAAGTTTGGGGTTGACAGAACAATTTGTTTTTGATACAATAAATGGAGAAAACACAGTTGTGTTGAATAATCCAAAGGTAGGAAAGTTTAAAGATGTTGTAACAGATTTAAACATCTTAGGTAATTCACATCAAGACAGCACAACAGGAAAACAGTTGTTTGATGTAAGCGCGTTAAAAAATATTTCTGGTTTTTCTGTTGATGAAGATGGATTTATTATGCAAAAAGTTTACAACACTACTTCACCGAAAACATTAAAAGAATTAATCCCATCAATAGAAGCCGGAAAATCGTATTACCTTTCGGTTGACAACCCGAACGATTTTACAGGATTTTTTGGTTTCACAGGTAGTGTTAGTGCTTGGCACAAAAACCAAACTTTTGTGCCAAAAGAAGATGACTTGAATATACGTCCGGGAATTGTGTCAAAAGTAGGCGGTAATGCAAGATATAGACTAATGATAACCGAGGGGCAAACTGCTAGCCCTTATGAACCTTACACAGGCGGCAAACCATCCCCATCACCCGATTATCTACAACAGATTAAGAATGTTGGAAAATGGAATGATGAGAAGCAGAAGTATGAAGTGGATGTGAAAGTTACCAACGCCGAGCAGAATTGGAGCAAAGAGCAAGTCCTCACTCTCACATCCGACCGCCCTCTCACAAAGTGGGACAGACTGGTAGAGCAGGGTGGAGAGATTGGGTGGCTGTATGCAGGGGTTGTTATTGACAGATTTGACGGACAATCTAACAAAATAAGTATTGCAAATAAACAGGGAAATGTTCAAAACTTTTCAATTCGATTCGAGAATGTGGCGAATGGAAACGGAAATTCAGATATTTTTGTGGATAAATATAGGGCTGTCCAATTATCATATACCAAAGCAGAATACGGAATCTGTTGCAACTGGAATGACGGAGTTAAATATTTTAGCGCACCAAACGAAAACGTCGCAACAGTCGATGAATTTAAGGCGTGGCTCATAGAAAATCCGTTAAAAATCGCTTACGAAACTACGAACCCCGAATTCGTCCCCCTACCACAATCCGAACAAGACGCTGTCCGAAACTTAAAAACCTACTATCCAACAACAGTTATCACGGTAGACGGTGGAGAGTTACCAGTAGGCATACAAGCAACATATAAACAAGTAAATAAATAGGGGTGGTATAAATGAGTAAAATAGAATTTTTAGGAATGTTGGTTTTGTGTTTATCCTCTTTGATTGGATTGTTTGTGATGTTGTTTAAACCATTGAATGATAACACTAAGGCAATGTCTATCCTCGTGTCTAGGATAGACAGAATAGCAGAAAAGATGGATGAAAGAGACGAAGAGTTAAAACAGCATATCAAAGAATTTGATGATTACAAAGATAAAGTGAGAGAGGGTCAAAAAAGGCAATGGGATAAGATTGATGAATTGAGTGATGATATAATTAACATTAAACACTCAATTAAACAGTAAATAAAACAAAGGAGGTGAGAATATATGTTTAAAAATGCAGTGTTTAAAGTGTCAGTAGATACAAAAAAATGGGCAAAAGCAACATGGGTTCGTGCAGTTAAAACATTCGCAGAAACATTTGTTTCGATGGTAACAGTTGGTCAGGCGTTTAACGAGGTAGGCTGGGCACACATTTTTTCTGTGTCTGGTGTTGCGGCTGTGATTAGTGTTGCTATCAGTGTTGCGGGAATCCCAGAAGTAGAATCAGAACATGAAACAAAAGAAGAACAGGAGGTTTAAAACATGAAAATCGGGTTAAGAGGTGGACATTCACCGAATTGTAAAGGCAAAATTGGCTATTTGGATGAACAGGCAGAAGTAAGGAAAGTCTATAATGAACTTGTACCGATGCTGACAGCACAAGGACATACGATTGTTAATTGTAATTCCGATGCATATAGCGAAGGGCAGGAATTGTATGATGGAACAAGTAAAGCAAATGCAAATGGATGTGATATCTTTGTTTCGATACATATGAATGCATTTAATAGTGTGGCAAATGGCGTTGAATGTTGGCTATATGACCAGTCTAATGGAAACATGAATCAGATTGCAGAACAGATTTGTAAGAACTTTAAATCAAAGGGATTTTACAACAGAGGAACAAAATATAGCACAGGATATCACGATTTGACGGCTTCTGTTATGCCAGCTATGATTATCGAAACATTGTTTTGTGATAACAAACATGATGTTGACATTTATAATTCTTTAGGTGTAAAAGGGATTGCGAGACTCATTGCAGATGGAATTAATAAACAGGCTAGTTCTGGTGCAAGTGATGTCTCAAAACCAAGACCACAAGGCTCTGTTGTTCCGAACACAGGTGGACTTAAAGAATTAGGAAAGGTTAATATCTGGACGAGAGGGTATACTGATAGATGGTGGGACGAAGTCTTGAACGCTACTGACTGGATTGGAGCGAGAGACGGTGAGCCGTTAAAATATTTAGGCTTTAGAGTGTCTGTTGGAAAATTGAAAGCAAGAGTGTGTACACAGAAGAATGGATGGCTTGAATATATTATTTTCGGACAATCATACAATGTCAATGATTTAGTCAATGGGGTTGTTGGTGATGGTTCTCCGATTCAGGCGTTGGAAGCGGAATATTTGACGCCATCAGGGTACAAATATAAATATGCAAAATATTGTTTGTCCGATATTAACAACGAATCTTATTATCCTTATCAGATTGATAATCAAGTTGGCGGTGGTTATGATGGTTATGCAGGTGTTATCGGAATTGCGGCTGATAAGTTGATTATTGATATTGTGTAATTTGTTTTATAGGGTGGATGTTTTCCACCCTATTTTTTATTTGACATCTATTTTTTGTTGTGGTATAATAAAAGAAAAAGGAAGGAGGGAGAACCTTTGGCAAAGAACAAACAATACACAGTAGAGGTAACAAAGGCACTGGCAAGTTTCCCCTATTTTGTTTTGAAGAATGAAATTAAAACAGGATATAATCTATATACAAGAGAATTGCTTGAAATCAAACAAAATTATTTGGATTACAAAAAAGGTGCAGAGTTCTACACAGAGGGTAGCAGTGGAGATTATCAACCGTCAAACATTCGTTTTAAGATTGCGAAAACATTGATTGACAAAGAAGCACGTTTCATGTTTTCACAAACACCAGATGTATTCATACAATCTGTAGATACAGAACAGACAGCCATGAAACAGGTGGAACAATACCAAATATTGATTGACAAAGTGTTAAAGGACAAAAAGAATAATTTCCCTAGAACATTGTTACAGAGTGCAAAAGATTGTTTTATCGGAAAGCGTGTTGCGTGTCTCGTGGATTTTTCCGAAGAGGATGGCATACAGACACATTTTTACAACAGTTTACAGTTCTATTATGAAGCAGAGTATGGTTCAGACAGATTAACGAAGTTTATCAGTTTTGAAAATGTAAATCAAACAAAGTCAACACAAGAAAGATTATACCTTGTAAATCGGTATGAGGAAAGGAATGGGACAATTTATATGAGTTCTATCCTTTATAATGGTTTAGGGGTAGTACAGGAAACAGTAATACAAGAACAGGAAATAAAGTTAGATTACATTCCTGCTGTTGTGATTGTGAATGATGGAACATTAGAGGATAAACAAGGAGTGTCAGAGATTGAAAGCCTTACCGAGTATGAGTCTGGTTATAGTCGGCTTGGGAATGGAGATATTGACAGTGAACGAAAAGGAATGAACCCAATCCGTTACACTGTGGACATGAACTCGCATACAACAAAGAACCTTAGTTCTGGTGCAGGAGCATATTGGGATTTGAAATCAGAACAGAACCAGAACAATGTTTCACCTATGGTTGGTACATTAGCGCCTAGTATGAACCACACAGAGCCAGTGAAAGTTACGCTTGACCGATTGAAAACAACCATGTACAATGAAGTTGATATGCCAAACATATCAGAAGAAACAATGGCAGGAACAATTACAAGCGGTAAGGCATTGAAAGCATTGTATTATCCATTACAGGTTCGTTGTGATGAAAAGTTAAAAACATGGAAACCAGCGATTGAGTTTATTGCAGAAGCAATCATTGACCTTGCTGTATTAAACAAAGCAGATGTAGTTTCTTATTATGTTTTAACAGGATTAGATGAAGTACAGTACAACATTGAAGTCATGGAAAACTATGCACTTGCAGAGGATGAAGAAGAAGAAAAAAATTCTGACCTTGCAGAGATTGCGGCAAATGCACGAAGCAGAAAGTCATACATTAAGAAATGGAGAAGGGCAGAATTTAAGACAGATGCACAGATTGATGATGAACTTATGCAGATTGCGATTGAAAACAATATGTTTGATTCTATGAGTATGAACACACAAGTACAGGCAGAGTTAAACAGACGTGGAACATCTGAAAAGGTTGACGATAATCTGGAAGTGATTGAAACACAGAAAACGTTAGAAGATACACAAACAAATGAAGAATAGGTATTGACATTCTTTGCAGATGTAGTATAATTGAAATATAAAAACAAGGCGGTGAAGTATGGCAAGACAAAAGTTTAGTTTGAAAAATGCAGAACAAGTCAGACAAACAACTACCATGTCACAACAGAAAGAAATCAAAAGGTTATATGAACAATTATACCAAGATGTGACAAGGAAGGTTGGACAATTAGGAAACAATAATTTACAGAAACAGAACTTGATATTGTTACAGCGTGACATCAAGAACAGAATTGCACAGTTAAATAGTGATATACAGAATGGAATCATTCGAGATATGCGGATTGTTTCCAATGAAGTTGTAGAGGATGCAAGAACATTCTTAAAACAGTGTGGGTTTCGTGATGAGGATATACACAATGCGTTTAGTTATGTTCCAGACCAGATTATTAGAAACATCACAAGTGGAAATGTTTACCAAGATGGTTGGACATTAAGTGGTGCTATCTGGGGATATAACAAACGAACACAGGATGATTTAAGCAAGATTATATCTATTGGAACAGCACAAGGAAAATCAGCAGTTGAGATAGCGAAAGAGTTAGAACAGTATGTTGACCCTAGTGCAAGGAAACAGGCAAAAACAATTCAATCGTGGAGATATGACAAGGCAGGAAACAAAATAAAAGACAGTGTATATTTTGGAAAGATTGATTACAATGCGTTACGATTGGCTAGAACAATGATAAGTCATGCGTACCAACAAAGTTTTGAGAATGTAAATAGAAATGACCCATTTGTCGTTGGGTATCGGTGGTTAACCTCTAATTTCCATGGAAGAGTATGCGAGATATGCAGAGAAAGGTCAGAGACAGACCAATTTGGTTTGGGTGTGGGAGTGTTCCCAAAAGACCAGTTACCGTTAGACCATCCAAATGGTATGTGTACATTTGAAGCAGTGATACCAGACAGCATGACAGATATAGCAAGAAAAATAGGACAGTGGTATCAAGCACCGATTGGAACATATCCAGACATAGACAAGTATGCGTTGGATTTTGTTGCATAACAAAATGAATAAGAACAGAAGGGAGAACAAAATAGGTGAAAGTTCAGAGAGTTTGCAAAAAGTGTGGAGAAGTAAATGAGATTGATTCTGGGAATCTGATTCGTATGGATGTATATGACGAGGAAGGAACATATTACAAAATTATGTATTGTGATTGTAAGCGTTGCGGAGAACGTGATGTGGTACAGATTGATAGTACAGAGACATTAGAAATGTTCCGAAAGCTGAAAAGTCTGACAATCAAAGTTGCAAGAAAGAAAATGAAAGGAGAAACAATTAGTCTGAAAGATATTCGTAAAAAAGACAGATGGATGAAGGAGTTACGAAGAAAAAGGGAAGATTTGAATGAACTGTGTAGCGGAAAAAAATTATTTGATGAAAATAAAAAAGTTGTAGTAGAACAGTTGACATTCCCAAAGGTTGGTGATATAATTGAAAGTAACTTGTGATAGATGTCATAAGGAATTTAACAATGTATTGAAGGAAAAGGAAAAACAGATTGATGGACAGTACATCATACGAACATATCTGGAATGCCCACATTGTGGAGAACAATATAATGTTTGTTATGATAGTCAGTCCACATTGGTTTTAAAGAAACAGATTCGCAGGCACACAGCAATGTTGGGAACAATTAGAGATGAACACCAATACAGGAGAAAGTTAAAAGACATTGAGAAGAAACAAAAACGGTTAGAAAGAGAAATGAAAATCTTGCAGACAAAGTATTGCAAATATTTTGAAGAAAAGGAGAATTGAACATGGCAGAAGAAGTAAAGGGAACAGGAACAGAAGGACAGCAGGGAACAGAAGGAACACAGAATCAGCAGACACAGCAGAGTGCAAAACAGCAGACAACGGAAACACAGAAGCAGGAAACAGAGCAGAAAGTCGATGTTGAAAAAGTGAAAAGTGAAGCGTTGTCTGGATTTCTGAAAGACCTCGGAGTTGAGGATGCAGATGCTTTGAAAGGGATTGTAACAAAACACAAGGAAACGGAAGAAGCAAACAAAACAGAGTTACAGAGGAAGGAAGATGCTCTGACAGAGACAACAAAGGAACTTGCAAGAGAACGTGAGGGAAGAATCCTTGCAGAAGCAAAGTTGTCAGCGGTTCAGTTAGGAGCAAAGCCAGAGTTGGTAGACGACCTTGTGGTTGTTGCAAAAGCAAAGGTAACAAAGGACAAGGACATCAATGCTGTAATTGCAGAAATCAAAGACAGTACATCTGGAAAGGTGTATTTTAAGTCCGACGAAGAAGAAACAGAAGAAAAGGGAAAGAACAAGGACAAAACAGTTACAAGAGCGAGAGTAACAAAACCGTCTGAGAAGTCTGGAACAAAGAAAGAAGAAAAGGGCGGAATGGAAACAAAGGAAGAACACAAAGGTTCTATGGCTGAACGTCTGTTAGCAGGACGTAAAACAAACAAAAGCCATTATTTCAAATAGGAGGTAGAAACAATGCTGAACAATACAGGTATTAAGAAAGAAACTTATGGTTCTGGAAATCAGATTCTTTTTGCAGTAGAACATCAAGTACCTATGGGTATCGTGGTAGATGAAACCGTAGGAGTTGCAGAGGGAACAAAGAAGATTGCAAAGGCAGGAACACCGATTACAGGAAACCTTGATGCAAGGGAAACAGCATTTACTGCGGCTGTTTCGTCTGGTGATACTAACAAGACATCTAATGCAGTAGGAATCCTGTTACATGATGTCGATGTAACAGAGGGAGATAATAATGGTACAATTTTGTTGTTTGGATTTGTAAACACAAACAGAATTGATGATAAAACAAAAGCAAAGATTACCGCAGAGGTCAAGGCGGCTCTGCCTATGATTAAGTTTGTGGCTTGCTAAAACAAAGAAGGGAGAAACAAAAACAATGAGTATTTACGATTTAATTATCAGCGAAGAAATTGTTGCGTATTGGGAGTTGCTGACACAAGAGAGAGAGCCATACATGGGGGAAGAACTGTTCCCAGATGATAAGAAGTTAGGACTTGATCTCAAATGGTTAAAGGGTTCAAATGGACTTCCTGTTGTTCTGAAAGCGTCTGCGTTTGATGTTGCGGCTATTCCTCGTCCGAGAATTGGATTTGAGAAGTTAAGCGCACAGATGCCGTTTTTTAAGGAATCAAAGTACATTGATGAGGAATTGAGACAGGAACTCAACAAAGTTATCGAGAGTAACAACCAAGCGTATATTGATGCAGTTGTAAACAGAATCTTCAATGACGAAATGGATTTGTTAGAGGGTGCGGCGGCACAGAGAGAGCGTATGCGTATGATGGCTCTTACAACTGGAACAATTGTTATGGAAGGTAACGGACAGGCTTATGAGTATGACTATCAAATGACAGAAGACCACAAAGTAACTGTAACAAAGTCATGGAGTGACCCGACAGCAACAATCATGGAGGACATTAGAAAAGGAATCCAGAAGATTGTTGATGATACAGGAGTAACACCAGAGAGAGCAACGTGTTCTTCTAAGGTGTTCGGATATTTTCGCATTAACAATGAAATCAAGGCTTCCATCATGGTTCTTACAGATGGAGCAGGCTTTATTTCAGATGCGAAAATCAAACAGTACATTGCAGATGAACTTGGTTTACAGATTGTTGTAAATGACAAGCGTTATAAGGATGAAAAAGGAACAGCACAGAGATATGTTGCAGACGATGTGTTTGTTATGTTCCCAGCAGGACAGTTAGGCAACACATGGTTTGGAACAACACCAGAAGAATCAGACCTTATGACAGGAAGTGTTGCAAATGTAGCAATCACTGACACAGGTGTTGCGGTAACAACCATTCAGAAAGCAGACCCAGTAACAGTTGAAACAAAAGTAACTATGATTTGTCTGCCAGACTTCCCAACAGCAGACCAAGTTTACATTCTGGATGTAATTGCGTAAGGGAGGAAAGTAACATGGCAATGGTAACAGCAAAAAGAGGACAGCATGTTGTGAAGGTGAGCAAACATTCTTATGAAACATTGTTCCGTAACAAAGGGTACAGGATTGTTGGAGAGGAAGAAGCGAAACAAGAAACAGACATGATTGATACAGGAGAGTTTGAGGAAGAAGAGGAAGAAGTACACGAGGTTGAAACAATTCCGATTTCAGAGATGAACAAAGAACAGTTAGCAGAGTATGCGAAAGAACATAACATTGATACTTCTGGTGCAAGAAATGTTCGAGAGGCAAGGCAGATTATCCAGAAAGCAATCAGAGAAGCAAAGATGTAACAGAAAGGGAGTGAACAGAATGGATAAATTAGAACAGCTAAAATTCAATTTAAGGGAAAAACAAATTCCTTATTTTGAAGAATCGGAGTTACAGGCATTATTGGATAACAATGGTGGAGATGTGAACAAAGCGAGTTATGAAGGATTGATTTTAAAAGCTGAAACAACAGGCTTGAATGTCAGTGGATTGACTACGCAGGATAGTTCTAGTTATTTCAAGATGTTGGCTTCCCGATATGTTTCTACGAATAGTGGGGTGCTGACATAATGAATGAAGCAAGAATGAAAATGGAACTCCACAAGGTTTTAAGAGAGATACAGATGCATGGAACAGAGTATACATTCTTCCGAAAAAAGGTTGATAAGTATGGAGAGCCAACAAAAGAAGAACCAGAACAAATTGCAAATGTTAAAGGGTTGTTTCATGTATCAAAAGGATATATTACACAGAGCATACAGGATGAAACAAAGACACACAGCAAAGGACAGCCAATGCTGATGGTCGCACATGAGAACATAGGAGAGATTAAGACGGAAGATTTTTTAATAATAAATGAAAACACATACAAAGTTGTGGAGAAGAACAACATACAGGAATATAACATAGTAACAGACATTTCATTGGAGTTGGTTTTAGATGGCAGGAATTAGGATTGATGCTTCAAAGTTGTTGGCAAATCTGGAAAATGCCGAAACAAAGTCACAGGTTGCAATTCGTATGTTTGCACAGGAGGGTGCAAAGAAGTTTGAGAACTATGCAAAAACACATAGACCTTGGACAGACAGAACAGGACATGCGAGACAGAGGTTGACAGGTTGGGTAGAAGTGTTAGCAAATAAAGTACGAATCCACATTGGACATGGCGTTGATTATGGTGTATATTTAGAGTTGTGCCACGAAAAGAGGTTTGCAATCTTACAGCCAACAGTAAACGCTTTGTCCAAGGAAGTGCTAGAAGGGTATGAAGAATTAACGAGGTACATGAAACCATGAGCAGTATTTTAAAAACAGTTTATGATGTGCTAAAGAAAGATGGAAAAACAGATGTATTCTTCCCTTCACAGCATAAGGGGGAGTGTTTGAAAGAATACATTGTTGTAAAGTCAGATGGAACAATTGAAGAAGCAACAGTGTCAAGTGAAAGACCAATCTATACATTGTTATGTTATGTTCCACAAGATGAATACAGCAGATTAGAAACCTTTGTTGAGGAAACAAAACAAAAAATGAAAGAAGTGTTCCCCCTTGTAATGTACATCGGAAATGAAACACCAAGTTTCTATGATGATACTGTAAAGGCTCACATGATAAGTTTCCAATATCAAGGGTGCAGAAAAATAGAAAATTGGTAAGGAGGTAAAACAAATGCCTAGAACAAAAAAGAAAGCGGTTGGGATTCCTACAATTGATGTTTCGCTTGTTGTTGTAAGAACAGGAACGGAAGATAATGGGTTAGAAATCGCAGTTGACACAGCGAACAAAATTAGAGTAGAACCGCAGACAGAAACAACGAATGCTGTAAAGTTGGTAAAACTCGGCAGATTGTTAGCACAGAAGCCGTCAGAGACAACAATTACAGGACATCAGATTATATTGACAGACAATGTGTTCATTCCAGAACTCGTTCAGATTTTTCAAGGTGGAACAATCGAAGGAGAAGGAGACACACTTGTTTACAAACCGCCAGTTGCAGGAAGTGCAGAGAAAGGACAGGTATTTGAAGTTGACGCATATTCAGCAGAGTATGATGCAAGTGGACAGATTGTGAAGTATGAGAAGATTACATACCCGAATTGTCAAGGAACGCCAATCACGATTAACACAGAAGATGGTGTTTTTAGACTTCCAGAGTATGTTATAAATTCAGCACCGAAAACAGGAGAAGCACCGTACACGATTAGTTATGTGAAATCTCTTCCAACATTTGAGGCGGCGGCAAGTATGAGTGTGCTCAGAAATGAGGTTGCAGTACAAGGGTCAGGAAAAACCTCGGCAGTGGTGAAGTCGTAATAAATGAGATAGGAGAAAAGGAACATGAGTGAGAAATCAAAAGAACTAATGCCAATTTTAGAGCCTACAAGCGTTAAAGATCTTGAAACATATGCAAAAGGGAATGCAGTTATGTTACCTCCGTTTGCGGAAGGCCAGCCATTTGTTGCGATGTTAAAAAGACCATCTATCGTATCTCTGATGGCGAATGGATTGATTCCAAATGCTCTGTTGCCAGTAGCGATGGAGTTATTCGATGGAGAAGAAAGCAAAGAGAAGCAGGACAAAACGCCGGAGGAAAAGAAAGCATCATTTGAAGATACAAGAGCAGTGTTGGAGGTGATTGCAAAAAGTTCTCTTGCTGAACCGACATTTGATGAAATCACAGATTCAGGAATGGAGTTGACAGAAGCACAGCTTTTTGCTATTTACAACTATACGCAGGTAGGTATTAAAGATATGCTTTCCTTTCGTCCGGGCAAGAAAGATTGAGAGTGTAATAACAATGTCAAAGCTGTATAATTGCAAGCCTAGCGATATCGTAGGTGTGCAGGATAATTATACAGCTTTTTGTTTTGATGAAGCCTGTGCGTATATCAGGCAAAAGCTAGAAGCAGGAGAAATTCCTCAGTATGAGGAAAATGAGCTGTTTCAGAAGAAACAAGAGTATCATAGTTTCAGCGATTTTTATAGTAAGTTGTTAAAATAAAAAAAAGGAGGTGGAACAGTGTCAGTAAACATAGGTAAGGCTGTTGCGTATCTTGATCTTGATGTTTCATCATTTACAAAAGGATTCGCAAAAGCAAAGTCAGAACTAAAGGTATTTGGTGATTCTTCTGCTACTGTAAGCCAGAAGGTTATAGGATTGACAAATTCAATGAGCGCAGTTGGCGGGGTGTTGTCTAAGTCTGTCACTGTTCCGTTAGCGACAGCCGGGGCAGTATCATTAAAGTTTTCTATGGATTTTGAAAAGTCCATGTCAAATGTAAAGGCAATATCAGGTGCAACGGGAAGAGAGTTTGATGATCTAAGACAAAAGGCATTAGATCTCGGTCAGAGCACAGTGTTTAGTGCAACGGATGTTGCAAATGCTATGACAGAGATGGCAAAAGCGGGATGGACGTCACAGCAGATCATGTCCGGCATGCAGGGGGTTTTGGATGCGACAGCGGCTTCAGGAGAAGAACTCTCCACGGTTGCTACAATCGTTGCAGATGCAATTACAACATTCGGTTTGTCCGCTTCTGAGAGCACAAAGGTTGCAGATTTGTTGTCCAAGTCAGCAAATGCCGGAACAATTAGTGTAACAGATTTAGGAGAATCATTGAAGTATGTTGGCCCTGTTGCTAAAACAATGGGATTCAACATTGAGGATGTTGTTACAGCGATTACAGCAATGTCACAGGCAGGAATCAAAGGATCTCAGGCAGGAACGTCACTCAGAACAATGTTTGCCCGACTTGTGAAACCAACAGACGATGTGAAAATTGCCATGGATCAGTTAGGGATTGTACTTACTGATAGTGAAGGTAATTTTAAGTCAATGAATACAATCCTTGAAGAAATGAGAACAACATTCCAGACATTGACCCCGGAACAGCAGACTTATTATTCTGCTATCCTTGCCGGGCAAGAGGGAATGTCTGGATTAAATGCATTGTTAGGGATGTCTCAGCAGGAATATGACAATCTGTCCTTGAGTATGAAAACAGCAAGCGGAACAGCAAAGGAAACTGCCGAAATAATGCAGGATAATCTTGCCGGAGCAGTGGAACAGATGACAGGATCTTTGGAGTCTGCGGGGATTGCGATAGGATCTAAATTGACTCCGAAGGTGAGAACGATTACCGGGTGGATTGAAGATTTAACAGATAGATTCAACAGTTTATCGGATGAAGAACAAGAACAGATTGTCAATTTTGGACTTGTAGCGGCGGCGGCAGGGCCCGTCATAATGGTAAGCTCAAAGTTGTTAAGCGGAGCAACAAAGCTTGGAAAAGGGTTTGTTACTGTAAACAGTGAGATAAGTCTATTTATAAAAGCTTTGAAGTTGTCTAAAAATGGGATGCAAGATGCGGCTGTACAGACAGGGAGTCTGTATAAAACATTAACATCTGTAAAGGGCATACTTACACCAATGAATCTTGGGATTGCGGCGGCAGGAACGGCACTTGTAGCATTAGGCGTAGCTACATATGATGCACACAAACGCACAGAAGAATACAGGGAACAATTAAGGGAAGAAACAGAAGAACAGAAGGCGTTGACAGATGCAATCAATAAACAAGTAGAAGCAAAGAATCAGTCAGTGGAAGCGATTGATGAAGCTGTAAACAGTGCAAATGCAGAGTATGAAGCAAACACAAAGCTGATGGAAAAACTAACTCAGGTTGTAGATGAAAATGGGAAGATTGTAGCCGGGAAGGAAACGTATGCCCGTGTAATCGCCGGGGAGTTGTCAGATGCAATCGGAACAGAGATTGGAATATCAAATGGACAAATTACAAATTATCAAGCATTATCAAATGAAATATATAAAACAATTGATGCAAAGCGAGCATTGGCAATCCAGGAAGCAATGTCAGAAGAATACAACGAAGCATTGGCAAAACAAGCAGAAGCGGAGAGGCTGTATAATGAATCAATCTATGAAAGGATTGATCTTGAATCACAGCTTGCAGAAAAACAATCAGAACTTGCACAGATTCAAAAAGAAAATGCTGATTATATCAGGGAGCATGGAGAAGCAAGTTATGAGCTTGGACAAAAGTATAATCAAGCGGCAGAGGAAGTGTCTGCGTTACAAGATAAGCTAAAAGATAACAAGGAAGAGCTAGGAGAGCTAACAGAAACATATGAGCATTGGAATCAAGTTGTTCAGAATTACGAAGGTTTGAGTGCGGCATTAATTGAAGGGGATGCGGCTAGTATAGATATGGCTTTGTTGAAGATTCAGGAGAGTTTTCTGACAGCAGAAACAGCAACAACGGAATCATTAGAGAAACAAAGCGAAAACCTGAAAGAAAAGTATGACCAGATGGTGAAAGCGTTTGAGCAGGGAAACACTAATGTCACACAAGAAATGCTGGATCAGATGCAATCGCTTGTTCAGCAGTCAGATGAACAATTACAGATATCTTTAGATCAATCAAAACAAAAGCTTACCACCTCATTCCAGAATATAGGGATGGAAGCACCTCAAGCAATGATTGATGCTTTTGCACAGAAAGATTCAGATATACAGAATCAGGTTTTGACAATGTTATCAATGTTGCAAAACAATGTACAGTTGTCAGGGGAACAGTTAAAGACAGTGTTTACAACCCTTGGTATTGATGCCCCACAGTCGTTAATAGATCAGTTGACAGTATTACAGCCTAGTGTGCAGGAGAGTGCAATTAATTTGTTATCACAGTTACAGTATGGAGAACAGGCGAAAAGACCTGATGTGCTAGCACAATTGAGAGATCTCGGGATACAGGTTGATAATAGTGTCGCAGGAGGGATAGACAGTAATGAACAGGTTGTATCAGATGCGGCGGCAAATGTTGGAAGTGCAGGAAACAAAAGCATGCAGGATGAGCTTGGGAAGACGTTAAAATCTCCTGATGTTGACAGTAATACAGAGACGAGTGCCGCTAGGGTTGCTAGGGCGGCTAGATCTGCGTTTGAAAATGCTTTTGCGACTCAAATTACTGCGACAATCAGAGCGTCTGTATCAGGCGTTGCGGCAGGAGTAGGTGCGCTTGCGTCTGCAATCAGCGGATCTCATGCAGGAGGATTGTCTTATGTTCCGTACAATGGATATGTTGCAGAATTACATGAAGGTGAAAGGGTGTTGACAAAACAACAGAACAGAGAGTATAATGAAGGTGGAACAGGAAAAGGTGGAGATACATTCAATTTCTATAACACGAAACCGACACCTTATGAGTATGCAAGACAAATGAAGAAAGCAAAACGAGACTTAGCACTTGGTTATTAGAAAGGGGAAAAATATGATACAGGAATTGCAGATAATAAACAAGGTAAATGGAAAACAGTTAAGTCTTGCAAGGGATGGCTATACCCAGTATGTTTTGGATGAAGTTGATTGGGATGTTCCATCCGTAAGTTTCAGTACATATAGAGTTCCGTTCCAGATAGGGGTTTCCTTGTCTGGGGTGGAACTTGGAATAAGAAAACCATCCATTACAGGGTATGTTGTTTCTAGAGTACATGGAAGGGATTTTCTTGGTAGAGGTTGGAACGAATTTTTAGAAGCACAGTTGCAAGACATAGAACAAAAGAAGTATGAATTGAACAGAGTAATTAATCCGCTACAGGATATACGCATTATTATAGGCGAATATTTTATAGAGGGCAGACCGTCAAATGCCGTAAAGTTCAGTAACAAAGAAAATGAAAATAATGAAGTATTGTGTATGTTCACAATAGATGTTGATTGTTTTTCTCCTATGTTTCGATTGAACAAAGGAAAACAAACAGTGTTAGCAAAAGTTCAACCAAAGTTCCGTTTTCCATGGATTTTGAAGGAAATGGGGAACATTATGGGTGTTGTGTCTAATCAGAAGATTATCAATGTTATTAATGATGGAGATTGTGACATTGGTGGAATCATCAAACTCGAAGCGGTTGGCGGTACAGTGAAAAATCCAACCATGTTTAATGTCTATACAAATGAAAAGTTTATGATAAGATTAACATTGCAAGAAGGAGATTATCTGTTGATAAATACAAAGGTTGGTGAAGAGAGTGTTTTATATCACCATGTTAATTATTTATCAACAGGAAAATCAAAGGATGAAAATGTAATTGCTGATGTGATTGAAGGGAGTACGTTTTTAAAATTCAAACAGGGGAGCAATTTGTATGGATATTCTGTGGAAGAAGGCAATGACGTGTTTGTGAATCTAACAATAGACATGGATGAACAATTCCTCAATCTGAAAGGAATGTGACAGTATGGAAGTGATTACAGTATTTAACAAGTATTTTGAACGAATTGATATATTAAGAAAGCACACATTTATGCAGTACACAGATAAGTTTAATGGTGTTGGTGAGTTTAAAATAAATGCTATTTTATGTGATGAAAACCTATATTTGTTGGATAAAAACGAAGTGTTTTTTGTTGCATTTGACAGAGCAATGATGGGGAGAATTGATAAGGTAGTAAAGGACAGTGACAGTGAGTTTGAAAGAACAATTGAGATTACAGGACGTATGATAAAATACAAACTCCAAACAAGTGTTGTATATAAACAGCAGATATACAGCGGAAGAACAGCAGAGGTGGTAAAACAACTTGTGAAAAACAATATGTGTGTTGGCTCTGTTGGAGATAAAAGGTATATTAATTTTGAGTTTAATATACCAAGCGACAGATTAAGTGAAATGACACAGATAAATAATGGGCAATGGACAGGTGGAAGTGTGTATGATGCAGTACAGCCATTGTTACAACAGGACGAAATGGGGTTTGATATTTTACCAGTGATTACGGAACGATATGAATTAGGGGAACAAGCGCCTATTACAAATATACAAAAATGGTATTTTAACATTAGATTCGGAGAAGATAGAACAAAAAACAATCAGAGTGGAAATAAACCTATTGAGTTTTCTCATTCATTAAGCAATCTAACAAGATCTACATATGAAAAAGATATGAAAGATTATTGCAATGTTACTTATGTTGCAGGAGAAGGAGAAGGAAATGACAGAACATGGATTGAGGTTTACCAAGATGGAATAAAAGGAACAGACGATGAATGGGATGCAGTAGGTTGGCTACGGGATGAGTTATTTGTTGATGCAAGAGACTTGCAGAAAACAACTGATAATAAATCATATACAGACGCAGAGTACAAAGAAATGCTCACACAGAGGGGAAAGGAAAAACTAAAAGAACATATTGTGTTTGTTTCATATGATTCTACCGTTACAAATGAAAATGAGAGATACAAGTATGGTAGAGATTTTTACAATGGGGATTTTGTTACGGTAGTAGACAATGAGTTAGGCATAACAGTGGATGCACAGATAACAGAGGTAACAAAATCCAGAGAGGGTTCAAGAGAAATATTTGACATTACATTCGGTTATCGTAGCATACAGATAAATGAAAGATTGAGAAGAAAAGGAGTGATATAACATGGCAGAGAAAAGCGGTTTTTTTAATGCGAGAGAAGCTGAAGATGGAACATATGACAGAGAGTATGATGCGGAACAGTTCGCAGAGTATTTTGCAAATTTTATCTCAAATGGAGTGTATGCGAACCCAGCGAACCAATTGAAAGTTGTGTTTGATGATTCACCTAGCAAACCGTTTGTTGTGATTGTAAGAAAGGGAAAAGCCTACATAGATGGGTACTGGTATGAATTGACAGAGGATATGGAAATTACAATTCCTGTGAACACAAAAGCATACATTGTAAAAGATGTTATCCGTTGTACATTGGACAAAGCGGAACGAAAGGTAAGTATTGTTTTGGAAGAAGATGTAATAAGTGACCATCCTACAAATAACAATAATAGGCATGATTTGATATTGTCAACGATTATTGTACAGCCAAATGCGTCAAAGTTAAATGCAGAGGACATTACAGACAAACGACCAGATAAGACATATTGTGGGTTTGTTACTGGTGTGATAGACCAAATAGATACAACAGAGTTGTTTCAGCAGTATGATGAGACATTCCAGACATGGTTTAACGAAATGAAAGGTCAATTATCTACAGACGCGGCAGGAAATCTACAAACACAGATAGGGTTGCTGAGCAATCTAAAAACAATTGTAAAAGATTCTATTGTAAATGCAATTAACAGTTTATATGATAGCATTATAGGAAAAACATTAAAAACATTGGAAGAGGTAAGCTCAAATACTGAACAAGGATATTATGTCGATGCGCTTGTGGTTGATGAATTAAATAAGAAAACGGATGCTTGCGAATATCCGTTATCATCATTTTCATTTCAAACATTTTATGATATACCAACTTTTTCATGTTATAAGATTGGTAGAATCGTACTGCTTAATGCGTCAATAATTTTAAAAGCTGGAACTATGTTTTTTGCAGATAATTTATACTTACTTACTTCTGGAAGTATACCAGAAGAACTTAGACCTAAATCAAT
>ERZ791796.710-NODE-710-length-30104-cov-6.364372_pt1 | contig 30104 bp, 30 predicted proteins | sample MGYA00510311_ERZ791796 | MGnify/ENA primary metagenome ERZ791796 (study PRJEB30046, sample SAMN00792042) | human gut metagenome | study: EMG produced TPA metagenomics assembly of the A metagenome-wide association study of gut microbiota in type 2...
TAACTACATAACTGAACATTATGAGCTTGAAATACAGTAATACAACGGCTGATTTCCTGCAATGGGATGAAGCCATGAATTTAATAAGAAAGTTGGCAAAAGACGGTAATTATAAAATGTCACTTCTTATCGCTTTGGGTTGCTTCACAGGTCTAAGAATTTCTGATATTCTTTCTTTAAGATGGAATCAGGTATTAGATACAGACGAGTTTACCATCATAGAGCATAAAACGAAAAAGAAACGGACTATCAGAGTTAACCTACAACTAAGAAAGCATATCAGGGATTGTTATGAGCATATAAAGCCTGTTGGTATTAATGCTCCTATTCTGATAAGCCAGAAAGGAACGGTTTTCAGTATTCAGAGGATAAATGAAGTACTGAAAGAGATTAAGAAGAAATACAGGCTACAAATAGGCAATTTTTCATGTCATTCTCTTAGAAAGACTTTTGGCAGACAAGTCTACAACATGAATAACGATAATTCAGAACTTGCACTTGTCAAGCTCATGGAACTATTCAATCATTCCAGTGTATCAATTACTAAAAGATACTTGGGATTGAGACAGGAAGAGCTACTTAATACTTATGATTGTCTTAGCTTCTGATAATTGGGTTGGTGTGAAAATTCTAAATTCCTGTTTATATGGGGACTTGGCAAGTTTTATACCAACCTTGAATTATTAACTACAAGTATCTCTCAACTTTTAATAAGCAATAGTTCTTGCTAATTAAATAACTTTTAGTAACTTTGTTGCAATTTCAGATTTCTATGGAGATAGTTCTGAAAGGACATAGTTAACGAAAGGTGTTATTGAAATTATCTTCTAAAGTCAAACTTCGCAACTTTGATTAATAGCATGAAGATGATGACAATAGCACCCACACATTTGATATATACTCATCTGATAGATGAACTATATACTTTTAGGTGTGGGGCTATTGTTTTATCCATGCTATTAGGTAATGCGAAGACCTGACTTTAGGATAAAACAAATATAGTTCCCACACCTTTATTTTTTAATTACAGCTTTCCAGAGGGAACAAGGTTAGCATAATTACAATAAGTATGAAGAAAAATGTAACGACCTTTGTTAGCTGTTTATTATTCACCACAGCTTATTCCCAAGTTCCTTTTGTCACTTATGAAGCTGTACCACAGCCCAATATTTCTATTCCAAAGATAGAACCATTCAGGGTTAATACACATTCCATCCCTAATGTAAAAGTAGTAAGTAGTGACATTGTAACAACAAGCGCTTTATGTATTCCAGCAGAAGGTGACAGTTTTACTCTTGGAACTAAAGTTATGATAAGAAAGTTATCTAATGGAATGACTACATTGGGATTAATAGGAATAAAACAAGGTAAACAATGGAACAGTTTGGATGAAATCACATTAATATCAATTTCTAATGCTATATCACAAGCTAAATCTAAAGAAAAAAAAGACACTTGGTTAAATATGTCAGATTTTTCATATTTAGCAATTTTAGGCAAGGACTGTATGTTGTTATTTAAGTAAACTATAAAAAGAATGAAAAGGATTCTAATATTATGCATGCTAATAATTACAAGTGGCATATTACATGCAACAGTTTATGTTTTTACTACAAACGATGGCGTTTTGAAGCTCAATGACCAAATGAATACGATTTCATTTAAGGGGATGGAGTATAATATTTTAGATTATAAAGAGAATAGCCCTGAAATAAATTCTGTATTTTGCGAATATTCCAATTTAAAGAAGATGTTTCTATTTGATTTCTCTAAAGGGAATATTACAGAGTATAACTATATTGAAACTTTTGAATGGAAGGATGTTGCTTTTTATAATAAAGCAAAACTTATTTCTGGATTATATCGTAATATTGATGTCTATATTAACCATCATAATATTAGAGGGGACGAGATAAGTTCATTTAGACAATATGCAAATATTATGATAGAAGGCATAAAAAATGGTACGATAATAATGAATGGCAATGGAACATTTACAGATACAACTGGCAAATTGTCTAGCTCTGGAACATTTGAAAGGAACTGGCTTGGAAAGAAAAAAAATACTTCTAATAATATATTAAATTTAGTCGCAGATTTTATATTATCCTATATAAAAAGTCTACCTACTTGTAATAGTAATTGGGAACAAGTAGGAAATCCATACATGATTCTAAAAGCAGACAAGTTGAATTAGCAACCATTTCTAATATTAAATCTTAATATTATGAAAAAGATTATTATATTATTTGTGTTACTATCGACAACCATATTTGCATTAGCACAACAACAAAAAAAACTTGCAAGGTTTTGTGTTACCCATGCAAGTCACAATGGAAATGATATAACAGAGTGGGCAATTAATAGAAAAGTATTCACTGTGTTTTATACCATTAATGACGAACTATATATGGCAAATGTTTCAGATACTAATGATGAACAAAGCTGGGGAAAAGTTTGGGGACTCAAAAATGAAACAAGAGAAGAAACCTCTAAGGATTATAAAGTCGACATATTCTATTTCAATTGGAATTATTCAAATAGTTATGATTCTAAGAAAGGAACTTGTAAAATACAATTCCTTAAGATTTATAAGCCGCAAGGTGTCGTTTCAACATTAAAATTGATTACAGAATCTCTTGATGTAACTGAATACATAGGATATATGGAAGGTTCTATTGACTTTTCTAACTATTAAGTTCTTTTTGATATGAAAACGCCGGTTTTATGGATATTTATAAATTACAGTCTGTTAGCTTGCCAACCTAGACAACAAGCAACAGCGCCTGTTTTCACCATAGACAGTACATTACAAGTTAATACGACCTCTATTCTGGAAGAAAAATTATCAGAGATAAATGCCCAATCTGGGCAGGTAGTAGTTATGGAAGTTCAATCAGGGCAAATTAAGGCTCTGGTTGGGCTTACTAAGAAAGACAGTACAGACTACCAACCATGCGAGAATTTCTCTGTATGGCAGTCTACTGGTCTGATGCATCCAATATCACTATTGGCAGCCTTAGAAACTGGTAAGGTGAAATTGAGTGATAAGGTTGATACTGGAAATGGTATCTACCAAGTTCATGGCAGAGAACTTAAAGACCATAATTGGCATAGAGGCGGATATGGTGAACTTTCAGTACAAGAAGGACTGGCAGCTAGTTCCAATATAGCCATTTATAAGACTATGGAGAAAGCATTTGGTAATAATCCCCCATCATACTTTGACTTGCTTGCTAATATGAGCTATGGTAAGCCAGACAGTATCAATGGAATTGCCAGTCTGCAACCTTACAAGATTACAGAAAAAAATATCACTTGGAACTGTATAGGATATGAACAACTTATTTCCCCTATCCAAGTACTGACCTTCTATAATGCTATCGCCAATAATGGGAAGATGATACAGCCTCAACTATATAAAGATAGTGTAGTAGTTATTAATCCCCAAATAGCAAGTAAGGCTAGTATTGACAGTTTGAAGAAAGCTTTGGTACTTAATATTACTGACGGACTGGGGCAACCTGCCAAGTCTGATAAGGTAGTAGTTGCAGGTATGCAGGGAACTAGTTCGCTATCTACTAATGAGGATAGTACTAAGGATATGTATGCAGTAGAGTTCTGTGGTTACTTTCCTGCTGATAATCCCAAGTATAGTATCATAGTTACCATTAATAAGACTGGATTGCCTGCTAGTGGTGGACTAATGGCAGGTGATGTATTTAGAAAAATAGTTAACACAATAGTGGTAAGATAATTTCATAAATAAAATTCTGTTATGGATAATAAATTTGAAAAAGAAAATATTATGGATACAAATAATAATATGCAAGAAACTCAAATAAAACCTTCAAATGAAAATATTCACGGCTGGTTAAGCTTCTTTCTATTTTGCATAGGGGTAGGCGGAGCTTTTAACTTTATCTTTTTATTGGTAACTTTTACCCCCCAAGAATATGATTTTAATTACATATTACTAGGAAGTGACCTTTTAGGAGCATTATTAATGTGGGGATTATCTGTTTATATTCTTGTAGCATTTTGGAGAAGGACCACCAATGCGGTGTTCTTAGGAAAAACTTATGCTGTTTTATGTTTTATTCTCAACATAGTTTTATCAATTGTTGGCGATTTTGAAGACTATGCAATAGGTAGTTCTTCACACTCTTTGTCTGCATCAATGTGGAGTGTAGTTTGGTATATCTATTTTTCTAAATCATCACAAGTCAAAAGATTGATTCCAGTACTTTATAGAAAACCATTCAAATGTGACAACTATATTATTGCTTTCATCCTTTCAATTTATTCACTGGGAATAGGACTTGGAATAATCACACAACAATATTTCACAGACCTACATGAAAAAAATATAGTATCAAAATTACATCTTGGAAAGAACGATTATACTGATGGTGTAATTGTTTTTACAGCTCCAGAAGGATTTACTTGCCACAAATACGAAAATGAAGGTATTACAAGTCATATACTTGAAAAGGGGGATTCTATACATATAACTATTACTGGTGGATATGATACCCAAAATACGAATTCAAACTTTGAGTATTATTGGAACAACTGGAAAGATTCAGAAATGAACAATCATACTAATGTTATACTAGAAAATAGCAAATATACCATACATGATAATTATTGCCATTTCCGTTCTATACGCTATGAAGCAGACACTCCTATTGTTTGGAGTTTCGCACTCCTTTTCAATGAGTATTCAGGTAAAGTATGCGTATGTTCGATATGGTCTTTTGAGGGAATGTCAAATAATATAAATGAAATACTTAATTCTATAAAACTATTTTAACATTCTATGCTTATGAGAAGATTTATATCTATGCTTGTTTTCATGTTGACAACATTGCAATGTACATGTTTGTATTCTAAAGATGTTCTATACCCTAATGTGCGCCATGCAGCACAAAAGAATATTTACATAAAGAAAGTAAATATTTTGGGAACAACTACCCAAGTGGATTTTTTATATAGGTCAAATGAAGCGACTTCACGCTATATTTATTTGTCACTACCTAAAGATGGTGACTCCATGTATATAAAGATAAAAGATAGGAAGTATAAATTGCTATTCACTACAGGTATTGCAAACAAAGATGGACAGACAATATGTCATCCTAAACAGGAGATGGAGTTTTCTGCAATTTTTGAAGCAATCCCAGAAGATACAAAAGAATTGGATATTATTGAAGGCGATAAGGGAACATGGCATTTCTTTGGAGTAGAATTGAGAAATGATGAGGTTGGCCACAAAGATTTGTGCCAACTTAATATTTATAAAGCTTATTATAATAATGAAGATATTACCTCGTATGCTCTGGACTGTAAAGCATATATAATGCTGTATTCTGTGAATAAAGAGCTTTATTTAAAAATAGCATGGCCACTAGAACAACGTTATTCATGGGGAAAATTAATTCTTGTAAACATAGAAAAAGTCGATACCAAAGAAGGGGATTTTGATGTAAGTTTCGCAAAATGGCAATATCGAAACTCCTGTGATAATAATTCTGGTGTTGCTACAATTACGATAGGAAAACAAAATCAGACTAATAATATTTTCGTTGAAGTTTCAGCTAATAACAATATATCAATGTTTTATACGACAGAAATCATGGGAAGTATGTGGCCTGTATTCTCTAAACTTAATGTAAAGAAAAACACCCATACACCTAACAATAAACGGAAAACACTACAAAAGAATCCTAATTTTAAAATAGAATAATTATGAATAAGAATCTTTTATGGCTAGCGGGCTGCATCATTATATTATGCTCATGCCAAAAGAATTTGAAAGAAATTATCAGTGAAACAGAGAAAGCCACATTTACAGTTTATACCTATGATGAGTTTGGTAGTCCTTTAGGTAGTGGTTCAGGCTTCTTCATAGATGATACAGGTATTGGTATCACTAATTACCATGTATTGGATGGTGCAGTAAAAGCAATGCTTAAAACTAGCGATGGACAAGAATATGAAATAGATAAGGTGCTGGCTTCTGATAAGAACTGGGATATTATAAAGTTTTCAATAATAAGCCCTTCCAATACGAAATTTACTTATTTGAACTTTACTCAAAAACAAATGGAGCAAGGAGATAAAGTATACAACATAAGCAGCCCGTTAGGCTTGGAAAAAAGTGTATCAGATGGAATAGTAGCATCACTAAGGAATGATAAGAAATATGGTGACATAATACAAGTTACAGCTCCCATTTCTCCTGGAAGTAGCGGGAGTGCATTATTAAATGAGAAAGGAGAAGTGTTCGCTGTTGCCACATTTAATCGTACAGGAGGACAGAATCTTAATTTTGGAGTTTCTATAAATAAAGATAAGGTTGCATCATTGGAGAATAATGATTTTGCCCGTTTGAATCCTAAATTTAACAGGAAGGATAATTTTATTATTCTAAATATACCTAATGAAAGAAGTAGTGAGATTATCTTAAATGCAATAGAATTTAAGGATGATGTGACAATAGCATATTTTTCTTATATCAACTTGAATTTGTCTTTTGGAGAAGATATGTATATATGGTGTGAAATAAACAAAGGGGATGAAGGTTTTCTCATTCATGATTTAGAGAATGACTTTAAATATTATTTAACGTCTTCAACTATAGGCACAAGTAAGAGCAGTGGAACCAAAGTGCCTTTGGCTTCCAGTTACAAATTTAAGGTATATTTTCCTGCAATAAAGTCCACTTTGCATAAAATCAGCATTACTAATGGAACCACTTCAAGAGGTTGGCAGTTTAGAAACATTGATTTGGATAAATATAAATCAAATATCATAGTTGACATGGATAGTTATCAGAAAGAATATGCTTATTCCACTATGCATGAAGGAAACTTCAATGAGGCTATAGGTATATTCACGAGTATTTTACAGGAAAATACAGAAGACATTCAATCCCTAAATGCGATGGGAATAATATCTTATGTTATTGATAATAATAAGGATGCAGAAGCATATTTTAGTCAAGCAATAGATTCTCACCCCAATAATTCAATAGGATATATAAATCGCTACCAAGTATATAGGTCTCAAAAAAGATATGAAGAAGCTTTACAGGATATAACAAAAGGGATAAATATTGATAATGCTCAACCTGATAATTATGTTCAAAGAGCATTTATTTATATGGATATGAATATATGGGACAAGGCAGAAATTGATTGGAATACTGCCATAGATACAGAAGACTTCAAGAAAGATGAAAATGCGTATTATTATAGAGCTATTTGTCGCATTCATTTAAACAATAGAGAAGGAGCGTGTGATGATATTCAAATCGCATATAACTTGACTACTGATAAGGAATTTGAAAAGGAGTTGACAGAAATGTGGAACAAATGTAAATGTTTCTAAATATAGGCGGTTTTGATTGTATATCTTAAAGAATAAAACTAAAGTTTTAAATGAAAGAAAACCAATTTGTAGAAGTAATGAGAAAACATTCAGATGAAAAGTTATTAGAAATCTTGAATGTCAAAAGAAAAGATTATGTAGCAGATGCTATAACCGCAGCCGAAGAAGTATTAATAGAACGTGGGGTTAGTTTCACCAAAATTCAAAATGAGAAGTTTGAGGAAAAAGATAATAGACCATTTGTTGAAAAGATACGTGCCAGTAGTGAGAAAAGATTGTTTGGACATATCATAGACATTGCATTTATTACAATTATAACTTCTCTTGTTATAATAATCGCTATGCTCATTGAAAGTACTTCTATGAGTGAACTTGAAATAAGATTATCCTATTCCGCTTTTTACTTTCTCTACTTCTTTGGATTAGAAACGACTAATGGGGGGAAGACTATTGGCAAGAGACTGTTAAAGATGAGTGTAATAAATAATAAAGGAGAAAACCTCTCAACAACACAAATATTCATACGTTGCTTATGCCGATTCATTCCTTTTGATGCAATATCATTTTTATGTGGTTGGAATTGGCATGATTTTTTATCCACAACTTACGTTGTAGATGATAAGAAAATGAAACAGCAATAAATTTATAACATCAATAATTAGTGCTTATGAAACTATTAGTACATTGTGAAAATTCTATCTTGGCAGATGAATATAAAGCAAATCTTGAAGCTAAAGGTATTTTGTGTTATATTCAAAAAGAAGAAGTTGGAATAGGTGCATATGCAGGTGGAAGTCAGCCACAAATTGCAGTCTTCGTTAAAGATGAACATTATCAAGAAGCTATAGACTTGATAAATAGTCTTAAACTCGAAAGGGATTCAAATCTTCCATGGTGCCCTAAATGTGGTAGCGAAAATACTGCACATACAATTGTTCAACACAAGCATGGTCCCAAATGGATGGTTCTAGTAAGCATTGTCATCGTTGTATTTTGTATCATTTTCACCATATTGAATAATGGTACAATAGTATATATACCAACCATAATTCCTATAATATTATTGTTTATTTGGCTTAAAGGTTATAAGGAAGATATATATCATTGTAATCAATGTGGAAATGACTTTAAAAGAACATGAAACCTTAAATTAGAAGATAATGAAAAGGCAGCAAATGAATGTTACTTCAAATGCTGCCTTTTTAGTTCATTTCCTTCTCTTCTTAACCAATCTATGCTTATTCTTCTTAGTGGAATTTGAGAATAACTGTTCCAACATCTCCCTTGTCACAGGTCTGTATATAATATCTGTATATGTAGTCTCTCTAATCTCTTGTGGTAAATAAGGAATCACGGTGCTCTTCTTTGGTGTTACTTGCATATTTGTGTGAAAATAGATAGGTTGTTAATTGATTTATCTACAGCAAAGTTACTGATAAGAATCAGGTAAAGCTAATGCAAAACATACATTCTGAATTATTGGAGTATATGTGTGTATTTCTTCAAAAAGATTCGATTTGAGGTAGCAAATAGAGCAGATGTTAGAACTGAATTGCGCTTAATATTTATGATTCAATTTTTAAATTCTACAGGACATGATGAAACTAAGTCATTGATAAGGAGGTAAGTGATATTTCATTTATTGCCTCATTTTTATGGTGCAGTGGGCTGGAATATTAGATAAATTTGTTTCTTTGTACTCACTGAATTTAAAAGATAATACCATGAATGAATATGTAGATTATTATAAGGAACACTGTTTGAATATCCTAAAAGGCAAAGTAAAAAATTCTAAAGGTGAAGTGGTAGAGATACAAGGAGAAATAATATTGAATGATATTGGTCAGATTGATTATGAACAAGCTGTAAACTTTGCGCAATTAATAACAGTTGGTGAGGGAGGGCAACATTTATCAGAAAATGTATTTGCACGTGATACTATCTTGCAAGCAACTATAGGGAATTTAAATGCAAGAAAGCTGTGGAGGCTATCTGTTCTATTATATACTATGATAGCCAAATATCCTGTAGCGAAAATCAAACCGTCACTTATTGACGAATATCTAAAATTATATCGTATCTTTACCCTAACTCAAAACAAAGTTGATGTATCAGCTATTGAATTTAAATGTACAATAGATGGCAAAACGAAGAATGTCACTATAAAGAACGAAGAATTATTGGAAAAAGTGCTCCTTTCATACTTGAATATGCAGAATGACATTATTACTCCAGATACTTTGCGACGATACGAAGTTAATGAAATAGTTCCCATTGATAAATTAGTTGACGAATCGGTCAATAAGAGGACATTGGACTATTATTTTGCAATAGAGCTAGAAAGTTTCTTAACCAGTTATTTGAATGGTAAATTTACAGATAAAGAAAAGGAACTAATCCAACAAATATTATATTTGTTTGGACGTTATAAAACTCGTTCTATGGACGCAACAACTAGATATAGAAAGCTAATGAGTGACGGGAAGAAATTATTGCTAAATATACCTGCAATTGTAATAAATGAGACCTTTATGCCTTTTACCATTATACCCAATCCAGAAGCAACCAAGCTAAGAAATGAATATATAAGATACATAATTCAGTGTGAAAATGAGAATAATTCTAGCATTCACATATAACAACTTACTACTCCTTACCTTTGCAGCGTTGGTAATATTGCCAACTATATTAATTTTTTTAATTATGGGAAAAAAAATTTTAACTGCAAAAGACCTCTATGCTGGAGGTAAAATGATTGCTTTCATTAAAGGTAATCGTAGTGTTAATCCAAAGAACATTTCAAAAAAGAAAGAGTCCCTTGAGAAATTTGGAATGAATCTTGTCCCTTTAATGTATGTGGAGGGGCAAAAAGCGGTAAATGACGGCTGTACTTTGGTGCATCCTATTACGAAAGAGGATATACCGGATGAAGAAGCAAGTAAGTATGTTGCCATTGTTGAGGGACAACATAGATATACGGCAGCCAAAGAAACAGACTTAAATGAAGAAATGCTGTTCTTGTATGAATGTTACAGCGATAAGGATACTAATGAGATTCTTGCTGAAACAAACACTGTCACTGACCCGTGGAGTGGTGCTGATTATGCTAATGGCGCAGCACTATTTAATCCCCAAAATGAGTTGGCAAAATTTACAAAAGAACTTGCCGATTTAGGTTATCCAACCACTACAATAGGGTATATTGCTTGTTTTGCTCCTGGTAAGTTAGGAAAGACAGCATACAGTAAATTGATTGCAGGTAAAGAAATAAAAACAGATTATAATTTGGAACGTGCTAAATACTTTTTGGATGCAGCGCGAACTAAATTTAAAGATACCTTTATCTCTAAAAGATACTTGATTACTGTAGTAGCCGACCTGTCTACAGAACATGGGTATAAACGTGTTTGTGACGCTTTAAAACAAATGCCAGATGCTATAGTAAAAAGAGTACAGGAAGCTAAAAGTGAAGAGAAACAAGGTATATTGAAAATGACCTTAGAAAATCTACTCAATAAATAATTAGAATATAGCCAGTTGTCAGTGATGATAGCTGGCTTTTGTTTTCCTCTGACACAAAAGGGCATAGGAGAATTTTTAAAGTTCAATCTCAATTCTCCTTCCTTATGCGAACTTCAAAATAGAGTTATCTGAAATACAATGAGCATTGTGAACTAAAATATTATTCTCCTTAGGAATTTACCCTATATCCCATTTATATTGGCAAATAAGTTTGGAATTTAGAAAGTCATGAACTATCTTTGTAAAACAGTAAACAATAAGTATAACCAATGCATATAAGCAATAAATCATTTAAAGAGCTGATTATCATCACTTCACTCAACACTGGCAGTGTTAAGGTGATCGGTTCGAGTCCGATACGCTCCACTTCTTAAAAGAGCAATTCATAAACAGAGTTGCTCTTTTTTGATTTTCTACCATTAAATGATTATATTGCACGACTCGAAAATATAAGTCGTATAGTAATATGGAACGTAAACTCATCATTCGCAACTTTGGAGCGATCACTTCAACAGAATCACCGCTTATAAAATAGAGAACGGAAATGTCATTTCCATTTTAGATAAAGAATTTAATATCGTTGTTGCCGACCAAATAGACGCTACCTCAGATGAACAAGGCAGGATTTTCTCTGCATTATTAGACTTAGAATAACATGACAATCTTCAAACAGACGTGTACACGAGAAATGACAGATAAAATTCTGGTAATCAAAGAGAATAAATGCAAATGTATTTTCTTAAACCCTGACCAACATTTATTAACAAAAATAAAAGTCGACGGTTGCCAAATCACTGAAGGCATCAGGTGCGATTATTTAATACTTGATCATTGTCACAACGAGTATTTTGTTGAATTAAAGGGAAAACTTCCGTACAAAGAGCAAAAGCGGCATTCAAGAAAAAATATGGAGTAGAACTTATACCTAAAAATATACAAATAGAGATTGTAATCAAATAAAGGACCTTTATTCAAGGTCCTTCTTTATCACTTCATCTATTTCCTTTATACGTTTCTTACGGTCTTTGTCGGGACCGTCTTTCGTATCATTCTTGAAAACATTGTCTGCACGGTCAGAAACTTCGCTGCTCCATTCTTCAAAATCATTCGTGGCCGGACGACCATTCGGTTCGATATTTTCTTCTGCAATCGAATCGTGTCTGTTAATCATATCATCCATAAGTTCTCATTTTATATATTTATGGTCATAAGACAATCAAGAACAAGAAAAGTTCTTTGTTTTAATGATTTTTTGAATCTGATTATACATGAGTAACTATCTTGGCAAAACATCTGTCACCCAATACGACCATACGATTTGCCTAAATCGACTATACGTTTCACTTAAACTAACCATACGATTCGCCTAAACCAACTATACGATTCATCCCAAACATACGGAGTAGAGTCGTGTTTCAACGGCTTGAAACAAAGTGTTCGGCGGTGCGAAACAAAGTGTTTGGCAGCGTGAAACATAGTGTTTTACGGTGGCAAACAAAATGTTTCAAATAGCCATGAAACAAAATAACAAATAGTAAGAGAGACATTCTACCGATTACTGTTTTCAGAGAAAGCGGTGATAGGTGACAGGTGCGGTGATAGATTACATACAACCTATCACCCTACTGAAAGCACGATGAATAAAGGAATTCAGAGCAACAGGTGATAGGTGATAGAGGATTTTATGTTTTTATACTAGGGGAAGAAGGTTATTTCGCCCGATAGTTCTGCGGTCGAAAAGGAATATAAAGAGTATAATTACTATCTGTCGGTTTACCTTCTACAAGAGCTGGAGCCCACTTCGGCATTCCTTTTACAATGCGGAGAGCTTCTTCCGCAAACTCCGGATGCGTAGACCGTACTATATGCGGACGAAGTATAACTCCTTCTTTATCAATAGTAAACTCGCACAAAGCAAATCCGGGAATATTCTTTTCCAATAAATCGGCCGGATACACCATCTGTCCGGCAATATATTCTTCAGGAGTCATATCCGGAAAATGAGCTAACTCTTCTATCCGTTTTCCGGAAAGCGCTCTCGAACGGGGACCTACCTGATAAATTCCAACATATATCGGTTGTTTATATGCATCGGGAGCTTCCTTGCTGCGTTGTTGCAGGGCCTTCAACAGAGAAGCGGCTTCTTCCGCCAAAGTCTGCTCCGATATATTTCCACCTTTGGACAACATATAAGCCGACTGGCAAACCAACACAAGACGCTCCATCAAAGTTCCTTTTTCCGGAGACCACTTCCGTCCCATCCGCTCTTTCCCTTTCTCATTGGTGGAAGAAAAATAATAGACAACACCATCCAAACCGGCACTGGAACCATCCAAATCCTGTATCTGCTCAGTGACTATATGAAAGATAGCTCCCAAAGACCGATAAAGCGACAGACTGATGGCAACTGATTTCGTCTCCACTTTCACCGTTCCTTTCTCCGCCTGCCAATAAGTTCGTGACAGCGTGTTCGATATAAGAAAATAACGTCCGTTCTTCTTTTCCACCGACATGGCATATTCGGGCGAAAAGGAAGGAATAGCTGTAAAACGTGCATAAGGCTGTTTCTGAAAACCTGTATTTAACAAAGAGAATACGCTACGATAATATTCACCCAACTCGCCTTTATAAGTAGAGAGAGATCGCACCGGCTCCAAATAGTCTATCTGGGCCGCAAGGCGAAAAGAAAAAGCCAAAATCAGAAGAGTGAAAACAATCTTTTTCATAAGTTGCCGGATTTTCGGTACATAACGGTGCAAAGATATAAATTATTTCAATGCGTACCGATAAAACAATGGGGAATATACTCCACCACACTGTGGAATTGTGTAAAAATTCCACAGTCTGCAATTCCACACTTCTAAAAAAACACACTTTATTTCTTAAATACTATAACAATAAAAATCAATTATTTACGTTTTATCCGGGCAGTATATAAAATGGTCTGGCACGCTGCTTGCTAACTATTAACAGAATTCAATCCCTATAAGAAAATCTAAACTTAAATAAACATGAAAGTGACAAGAAAAAGCAAATGGTTGTTAAGCATTCTTTTTGTGTTCCTTTTACCATCACATCTGTTTTCACAAGCAGCAAGTATGCCGATGGAAGCCCCAGCAGAGGGGGAGCCGGTGACGGAAGTGCAAGAAGACGAAACCGATGAAGGCGGGAACAGAACCATAAAAGGAATTATTTATGACGAACAAGGAGAAACCATCATCGGTGCCTCTGTATTAATAAAAGGAGAAGAAACGACAGGGACAACGAGTGACATGGACGGCAAATTTACACTGAGTGTTCCCCAAGGAGCCACCCTCGTTATTTCTTATATCGGATATCATCCGCAGGAAATAAAAATAAGAAAAAGAACAGCCCTCCATGTCATACTGAAAGAAGACAATCAGCTACTAGAAGAGGTAGTGGTGGTAGGATACGGAACAGTCAAGAAAAGCGATTTGACGGGCTCCGTTTCCGGTGTGTCGACCAGGCAATTCAAGAACCAGCCGGTAAAACGGGTGGAAAACATCCTTCAAGGCCGGACACCCGGTGTGGAAGTTACTGCGACAAGCGGTGTGCCCGGAGCAGGCATGAAAGTACGTGTACGCGGTACTACCTCTATCAATAAAAGTAGTGACCCGTTGTACGTGATAGACGGAATCATCTCTTCCAGCGGGCTGGACGGCATCAATCCGTCGGATATCCAATCGATGGAAGTTCTGAAAGACGCTTCATCCACCGCTATTTACGGTTCGCGAGGTTCAAACGGAGTTATTTTGATCACCACCAAAGGCGGCAGCGAAGGAAAAGCCAGTATTACGTTCGATGCTTCCGTAGGTCTTTCCACAGTGAGAAAACAATATGATTTACTGAACGCATATGAATATGCAACGGCACTGAATGATATACGCGGTTCATCTACGATTTCAGCCGAAGACCTCGAAGCCTACAAAAACGGGACAAAAGGAATCAATTGGGCTGACCTCATCACTCACACCGGTATCACGCAGGATTACAGGTTAAGCATCTCCGGCGGAAACGCCAAAGTGAAATATCTTATTTCCGGAAATATGCTGGATCAGGAAGCCGTCACTATCAGGACGGATTACAAACGTTATGGTATCCGGGCAAACATCGATGCTGATGTAAAACCCTGGCTGACTATCTCCGCCAAAATGAACGCCAGCAGTCTGCATAAGCATAACGACGGCGCCAACTGGTTTCATATCACCAACTTCTCTCCTACGATGGAAATGAAAGATCCGGAAACCGGCATATACAACAGAGACCCGTATAACATCGCCAACGGCTCGAATCCATACGGTGAGCTGATGGTTAACTACAGTGACAGTTACAGTTATAACCTCAATGCCAACCTGACCTTATTATTCAAGATAATGAAAGGGCTTACGTTCTCCGTACAAGGTGGATACGACTACGACCACAGCCCTTCCTATTCTTTCAAATCGAAATTGGAAGCTCCTGGTGCAATCAACAGCATGAACAACACCAGCAATATGCATAACTATTGGCAGAATACCAATAACCTGACCTGGCAAAGACAATTCGGTGACCACAACGTTACGGCAATGGCCGTATGGGAAATCAGCCGCTCGTGGGATACGGGCTTGCAAGGTACCGGTTCGAACCTGAACAATGAGAGCGTAGGATATTGGAATATCGCCAATGCCGCCATAAGAAATGCAAGCAACTCGTACACAGAAGCGTCTCTTGCTTCAGGAATCATACGTGCCAACTATGACTACAAGAAACGGTATTTCATCACTGCCGCATTAAGAGCGGACGGCTCTTCCAAATTTCAAGGAAACAATAAATGGGGATATTTTCCATCCGCAGCAGTAGCTTGGGATATAGCAAAGGAGAAGTTCATGAGCAACCAACATATATTAGAACAATTGAAATTAAGAGGTAGTTTCGGTGTCACCGGTAATCAGGACATTGCCGCATACAGTACGCTGGGAATGTTATCGGGCGCAACTTACGGCTGGGGTACTTCCAATGCTTACACAGGGTATTGGGGTAACCAGTTCCCTACTCCCGATATCACTTGGGAAAAGACCTACCAATATGATTTGGGAGTAGATTTAAGCTTGGGTGGGTTCAACATTACATTCGATTGGTTCAAGAAAATAACCAAAGACCTGCTCTTCCAGAAACAAGTACCCAAATACAACGGCGGAGGTACGTATTGGGTGAATCAGGGTGAACTGAAGAACACGGGAGTTGAATTCTCGGTCAACACCTTCCCGGTGAAAGGAACGGTGACTTGGGAGACCGGTTTCAATGCTGCTTATGTGAAAAATGAAGTAACCGACCTTGCCGGCAGTGACTTCGTACTGACAGCCAACTACAGCGATTTGGGCGGTGCGATGCAAATTATGAAGCCCGGTTATCCGATGGGATCTTTCTATGTATATCAATGGAAAGGATTCGACGACAAAGGCGCCAACCTTTATCAGAAAGCAGACGGCAGCCTAACTACCAGCCCTACTTCCGACGACTTGGTAGTAAAAGGACAGGCAAGCCCGAAATGGACAATGGGGTGGAACAACACAATCAGTTGGAAAAACTGGACTGTAAACATCTTCTTCAATGCCGCCACCGGATACAACCGCCTGAATATAAGCCGCTACACGGCCGCCTCAATGACTGGGAATTCACGTTTCGTCACGCTGCGGGATGCTTATTTCAAAGGTTGGGATCACGTAAGCAATAAAGCGGAAGCAGCTTATCCGAGCCTCACCAATACCGAAAGTAAGAATTACGCCAACTCGGATTTCTGGCTGGAAGACGCTTCTTTCGTCAAATTGAAGAACGTCAGCATTTCGTATCGCATTCCGAGACGGGTTGCCAAGTTTGCAAGCATACAATTATCCGTAAGCGCGCAAGACCTTTTTACAATCACCCGTTACAAAGGAATGGATCCGGAGGTTTATACCAGCTATGACGGTCTGGATTATGGTGCGTACCCCATCCCACGAACAATAACTTTTGGTGCCAAAATCAGATTTTAACCATTGACCTATAAATAAAGAACAAGATGAAAACAGCATATAAGTATATCAAAAAGACATTGCCATTCGTTTGGGCGGGTCTATGTCTGGTTTCGTGCAACGACTTCCTGACCGAAGACCCTAAAGGACAGTTACCCTCAGAAGAATTCTTCAGCAACAAAGAAGATCTTGATGCTTCACTGACCGCACTATACTCCGTGATAGCAAGTTCACAGGCCAGCAATAATCTTTGCGGTACTAACTTCCTAGCCGGTGATGATATTTCCACCCACCCTTCCAGCAACAAACAGCCGCTTAGGGAGCATGACCAGTTTGATGTGAAAGATAATAATTCATGGCTGTCCAGTATGTGGGAACAGCGTTTCAAAGTAATCAAAGCCGCCAACTTCATTATCAACAATGCTGGACGCACCCCCGACGTATCAGAGGAAGAAATTAAGGCTGCTATCGGACAGGCACATTATTGGAGAGCCTATTCGTATTTCTATCTGGTGACAACGTGGGGAAAAGTACCTATCATGCTGGAAGAGGAAATCAATTACAACGCTCCTTTGCAAACAGAAGAAGAAGTTTATAAATTGATTCTATCCGACCTGAAGATTGCAGAAACAGACTGTCCTGTAAATTACACAAAAGAACCTTATGCCAGAAACGGAATAAATATCGCCGTAAGTGAAGGAGCAGTGAAAGCGACAATGGCATACGTGTATATGTGCATGGCAGGATGGCCGCTCAACAAAGGAACGGAATATTATAAACTGGCGGCCGGCAAAGCAAAAGAAGTAATCGACGGTGTGGAGAACCACATTTATAATTATGCACTGCTGGATGAATACAGCCAGGTATATTCTTGGGAATATAATAATAAGAATAAAGAGTTACTGCTGGGTATCTACTATAACCGGGACCAGACAAATCAAGCCGCTCCCTTGACCGACTTCCTTCAGGATATGGCGCAAGGCGGATGGGGAGATACCAATGGAGAAATCAAATTCTGGAAAGCTTTTCCGGAAGGACCGCGCAAAGATGCCACTTACTTTCCTAAAATCATATTGAGCGATGGCGAGCTACATGACTGGTGGTATGACACCGATCCACCTTCCCGCGAAGTGGTTGCACCTGTTTTCATGAAAACGGTGGAAGGTGCTGTACGTGGAACGGAGTTCGATTACACCAATCCCGCTCTGGTGAATGCAGCAGGCGAAAAGACGCTCCAACTGATACGGCTGTCGCAGGTATATTGCTGGTATGCCGAAGCAACAGGGCGTTCGGGAGAAGTCAATACAAAAGCCATAGAAGTATTAAATAAGGTACGTAACAGGGCTGACGGTCAAGAAACTAATTTTTATAAGGAAACCATGACACCCGAAGCACTGGCGGAAGCCGCCTACGATGAGCACGGCTGGGAAATAGCCGGATACTATTGGGGAGGCATTGCGAGCAGGGCCAGGGATATGTTCAGGATGTACCGGTACAAAGATCATTTTGAATACCGCAAGGAGAACCCGCTAATAAAAGTAGCGGAGGGTATCGAGAGAAATGAAGCGGTGCCCGTGACGGGTACATGGGATGATAGTAAAATGTACGCTCCCTATCCTTACGAGGATGCGATTTTAAATCCGAACCTAAAGTAAGGAACTCCATAAAAACGTCTATATAGATTTCACCAACTGAAATAAATATTATATCTTTGCAAGGTTTTTACCAAGAAACTGAATAACAATATATCAAAAATATGATAGCTAAGATTGAACAACTTCTGAAAGAGGTGGAAGCCTTGCACGCCTCCAATGCCGAAGAACTCGAAGCTCTCCGCATCAAATACCTTAGCAAGAAGGGAGCCATTAACGACTTAATGGCAGATTTTCGTAACGTACCGGCTGAGCAGAAAAAGGAAGTCGGCATGAGGCTGAATGAACTGAAAACGAAAGCGCAGGATAAAATCAATGCGCTGAAAGAGCAGTTTGAAAACCAAGACAACAGTTGCGACGGATTGGATTTGACCCGTTCGGCTTATCCTGTGAAACTTGGTACACGCCATCCGCTCACAATCGTGAAGAACGAAATCATCGATATTTTTGCCCGAATGGGTTTCAACATCGCAGACGGACCGGAAATCGAGGACGACTGGCATGTATTCTCTTCCATGAACTTTGCGGAAGACCATCCGGCACGCGATATGCAAGACACTTTCTTTATTGAAAACAATACCGAAGTGTCTCACAATGTCGTTTTGCGTACACATACATCCAGCGTACAGAGCCGTGTAATGGAGTCTACACAACCTCCTATCCGCGTACTTTGTCCGGGACGCGTATATCGCAACGAGGCTATCAGCTACCGTGCACACGCCTTCTTCCACCAAGTGGAAGCTTTATACGTAGACCGCAACGTGTCTTTCACGGATTTGAAACAGGCATTGCTTCTTTTTGCCCGCGAAATGTTCGGTGAAGATACCAAAATCCGCCTGCGTCCTTCTTATTTTCCTTTCACAGAGCCCAGTGCCGAAATGGATATAAGCTGTAACATCTGCGGTGGAAAAGGTTGTCCTTTCTGCAAACACACAGGTTGGGTGGAAATCTTAGGTTGCGGTATGGTAGATCCGAACGTGCTGGAACTGAACGGTATTGACAGCAAGATATATAGCGGTTATGCTTTAGGAATGGGTATTGAACGAATCACCAACTTAAAATATCGCGTCAACGATCTCAGACTGTTCTCTGAAAATGACACACGCTTCCTGAAGGAATTCGAAAGCGCCTACTAATCATATTCACCACAGATTACACGGATTAACACAGATTATTGGGAATTTATTAAAAATCTGTGCTGATCCGTGTAATCTGTGGTGAACTAATGGTGGAATAAACTAATTCATTATGGCAAAGGATAGACTCATTACTCCTAGTTATTGTTTCATCTTGGCAGCCAATTTTCTGCTCTACTTCGGTTTCTGGCTGCTGATTCCCGTTTTGCCGTTTTATTTATCCGAGTTTTTCCAGGCAGGGACCTCTACCATCGGTATCGTACTTTCCTGTTATACAGTAGCGGCACTTTGCATTCGTCCGTTTTCCGGTTATCTGCTTGATACATTTGCACGCAAACCGCTGTATCTTTTCGCTTATTTTATCTTTATGATGATGTTCGGCGGTTATCTGATTGCCGGTTCACTGACCTTATTTATCATATTCCGTATTATTCACGGTGTCTCGTTCGGGATGGTTACGGTGGGCGGAAATACAGTCGTTATCGACATTATGCCCTCTTCACGCAGAGGCGAAGGTTTAGGATATTACGGACTTACAAACAACACGGCGATGTCCATCGGACCGATGTTCGGATTATTCCTGCATGACGCGGGAGTCTCTTTTGCTACGATATTCTGCTATGCGCTCGGTTCATGTGTATTGGGATTTATTTCCGCCAGTTTAGTAAAAACACCCTATAAACCTCCGGTGAAGCGGGAACCTATTTCACTCGACCGGTTTATCTTGTTAAAAGGATTGCCTGCCGGGCTTAGCCTGCTGTTGCTTTCTATTCCTTACGGCATGACTACCAATTATGTAGCCATGTATGCCCGTCAGATAGGAATAAACACGCAAACGGGATTCTTCTTCACTTTTATGGCTATCGGTATGGCTATCTCCCGGATATTCTCCGGGAAGTTGGTGGATCGGGGGAAAATAACACAAGTAATAGCCGCCGGACTGTATCTTGTCATTTTCAGTTTCTTTCTGTTAGCTTCTTGCGTATATCTGATTCAATGGAATGAAGCGGCCTGCACAATCCTGTTTTTCGGTGTTGCGCTACTGATGGGCGTAGGCTTCGGGATCATGTTTCCGGCATTCAACACGCTGTTTGTCAACTTGGCTCCCAATAGCCAACGGGGGACGGCCACTTCCACCTATCTTACTTCGTGGGATGTAGGAATCGGTATCGGTATGCTGACGGGAGGATATATTGCGGAAATCAGCACATTTGACAAAGCCTATCTGTTCGGAGCCTGCCTGACGGTAGTTTCCGCCATCTATTTTAAAATCAAAGTAACGCCTCATTACCATAAAAACAAACTACGATGAGAAAGAAAGAACGTTATGAGAAAGTGATCGCCTGGTTTCAGGAGAACGTGCCTGTGGCCGAAACAGAATTACATTACAACAATCCGTACGAACTGCTGATCGCAGTAATCCTCTCCGCCCAATGCACGGATAAACGGGTAAATATGATTACTCCGCCTTTATATAAAGATTTTCCAACTCCGGAGGCTTTGGCAGCCACTACTCCCGAAGTTGTTTTTGAATATATCCGGAGTGTATCTTATCCGAACAACAAGGCGAAACATCTGGTCGGCATGGCAAAAATGCTGGTGAATGACTTCCAAAGCCAAGTTCCCGATAATCTGGAAGACTTGACAAAGCTGCCCGGTGTGGGCAGGAAGACGGCCAACGTGATTCAGTCCGTAGTATTCAATAAAGCGGCAATGGCGGTTGACACACACGTATTCCGGGTAAGCCACCGCATCGGATTAGTGCCGGACAGTTGCACAACTCCGTTTAGTGTGGAAAAAGAACTGATAAAGAATATTCCGGAGGAACTGATCCCTATCGCTCATCATTGGCTGATCCTTCACGGTCGTTATGTTTGTCAGGCACGTACTCCCAAATGTGCTACCTGTGGTTTGCAAATGATGTGCAAATATTTCTGTAACACCTATAAAGTTACAAAAGAGGAACCAAAAGCCAAGAATAAATAACGATTTAATAGCAAGGAACCGAAATAAATAGTAACTTTGCGGTCGTTCTAAAAGAAGAATTTTAAAAACACTTTTAAATAAAAATAGAGTATTATGCAGACAATTGACAAATTCAATTTTGCCGGTAAAAAGGCATTTGTTCGCGTGGACTTCAATGTACCCCTGGACGAAAACTTCAACATTACAGATGACACTCGTATGCGTGCAGCTCTTCCCACTTTGAAGAAGATTCTGGCTGACGGCGGTAGCATCATCATCGGTTCTCACCTGGGCCGTCCGAAAGGCGTTGCCGATAAATTCTCTTTGAAACATATCATCAAGCATCTGTCTGAATTGCTGGGCGTTGAAGTTCAGTTCGCTAACGACTGCATGGGCGAAGAAGCTGCTGTAAAAGCTGCTGCTCTGCAACCGGGAGAAGTGCTGTTGCTCGAAAATCTTCGCTTCTATGCTGAAGAAGAAGGCAAACCAAGAGGTTTGGCAGAAGATGCAACTGACGAAGAAAAAGCTGCTGCCAAGAAAGCAGTAAAAGAAAGCCAGAAAGAATTTACCAAGAAATTGGCTTCTTACGCTGACTGCTATGTAAACGACGCATTCGGTACCGCTCACCGCGCTCATGCTTCTACGGCATTGATCGCTAAATATTTCGATACTGATAACAAGATGTTCGGTTACCTGATGGAAAAAGAAGTGAAAGCCGTAGATAAAGTATTGAACGATATCAAACGTCCGTTCACTGCTATCATGGGTGGCTCTAAAGTTTCTTCTAAAATCGAAATCATCGAAAACCTGTTGAGCAAAGTGGACAACCTGATTATCGCAGGTGGTATGACATATACATTTACTAAAGCAATGGGTGGCAAAATCGGTATCTCTATCTGTGAGGACGACAAACTTGACCTGGCTTTGGATTTGATGAAGAAAGCAAAAGAAAAAGGTGTAAACCTGGTATTGGCTGTTGACGCTAAGATTGCTGACGCATTCTCTAACGACGCAAATACTAAATTCTGTGCTGTTGACGAAATTCCTGACGGATGGGAAGGTCTTGACATCGGTCCTAAGACTGAAGAAATCTTCGCTAACGTTATCAAAGAATCTAAGACTATTCTTTGGAACGGTCCTACAGGTGTATTCGAATTTGACAACTTTACTCACGGTTCACGTACAGTAGGTGAAGCTATCGTTGAAGCAACCAAGAACGGTGCTTTCTCACTCGTCGGTGGTGGTGACTCTGTAGCTTGTGTCAACAAGTTCGGTCTGGCCAACGGTGTATCTTACGTTTCAACAGGTGGTGGCGCATTACTTGAAGCAATCGAAGGAAAAATCCTTCCGGGTATCGCCGCTATTCAAGAATAAATTCACATAAGATTTCAACATTCTTGAAGGGCAGTTCTTTGTGAAAAGAGTTGCCCTTATTTATAACCTATAATGAAGGTTAATACGTTGATTTCCTTTTTTGGCATTCTTTTTGCACTGTTCCATGTAGATGGAAAGAAATAAATAATTGATCAAATTATGAACGAAAAAACAATTAATGAACAATACGCATATATATATTCCTTACTTGAAGATAGAAGACTTAAGGAAGCCTTGATACAATTGGAATCCCTGTTGTGGCAATGCTCTGACTGGGATTTACGTACCCGATTGGAACAGCTGCAAACTTCATATAAGTATATGCTCGATTATATGAGACAGGGAGCCAATGATCCCGAACGATGGAATCTGTATCAGAAAATGCTTACGGATACGTGGGCTATCGCCGACCAATCGCGGTTGCTCATGCTGGACAACGCTTCATCCAACTATTATCACGAAGTGCGCCGCACTCCTACATCACCAGACTTAGCGAACTATGGCATTAAAACAATACTGCATATATTGGAGTCTTTCAATGACGACTTGGCAGTCAGCGGATTACTCTCTGACACAAAAATGGATGAAGTCCTGAAACGGCATGAAGACACACTCAAATTCATGTTCGTCAGGGTATGGACAAACAGCGCATGGACTCCTCAGGACGAAGAAGAGGCACAAGCCATGCTTGCATCCGAATTACTTCCGGGAGAAGATTTATGCCTGTTCACAAGCGCTGTCACACTAAGTTTGATGGAAAGTTTCGATGTGCGGAAAATAATGTGGCTACTCGACGCATACAGTCATTCGAACGTCAGCGTCAGCCAACGGGCATTGGTAGGTGTAATGATTATCTTCCACATTTACAGAAACCGTTTGATCTTTTATCCGGAAATCCTCAAGAGAGTAGATCTCATGGATGAAATCCCTACATTCAGAAAGGAGGTCGCACGTGTTTATCACCAAATGCTCTTATGTCAGGAAACAGAGAAAATCGATAAAAAGATGCGGGAAGAGATTATTCCTGAAATGTTGAAGTCTGTTTCTTCTATGAAGAATATGCGATTCGACCTAGAGGAGAACGATGAAGAGAACGATGACAAGAATCCGGATTGGGAAGACACTTTCGAAAAATCCGGTTTGGGAGACAAGCTGCGTGAAATGAGCGAGCTCCAGCTTGAAGGAGCTGATGTATATATGAGTACATTTGCCGCTCTGAAGAGTTATCCGTTCTTCCGTGAAGTGCAGAACTGGTTCTATCCTTTCAGCAAGCAACACTCCAGCGTACTAAAAGCGCTGAAAAAAACAGGTAATAAAGGAAACACTGTATTGGACCTGATACTTGAAGCGGGAATCTTCAGCAATAGCGACAAATATTCGTTGTTTTTTACCATCCACCAATTACCCCAAGCGCAGCAGGAGATGATGCTCAGCCAGCTCAACGAGCAGCAAATGAACGAATTGATGGAGAATTCAAATTCAAATCCTGAAATGATAAAACGGCTTAACGAAAGTCCGGGTGCTATCAGCAACCAGTATTTACACGATCTTTACCGTTTCTTCAAACTGAGCGTGCGCCGACAGGAATTCAGAGATATTTTTCAGGATAAACTTGACTTCCATAATGTTCCCGCACTCGACAATATCTTGTATTGGGCAGACGTGTTATTCCCCATCGCCGACTTCTATATATCAAAAGAACGCTGGGAGGAAGCGGTCGAAATCTACAAAGAGTTGGAAGAAATCGGAGAATTTGAAGGGGACGATATTGCTGACGGCTACCAAAAGTTCGGATATGTGTTACAGAAAACAAAACAATACGAAGAAGCTATTCAGGCCTATCTGAAAGCTGATACACTAAAACCGGATAACATCTGGAACAACCGCCATCTGGCTACCTGCTATCGGCTGACTAAGAACTACCGGGCGGCTCTCACCTATTATAAAAAGGTAGAGGAAGTGGTTCCGGAAGATGCAAACGTGATTTTCTATATCGGTAATTGCCTGGCAGAAATGGAACAATATGAAGAAGCGTTGAATTACTTCTTCAAGTTGGACTTCATCAAGAGCAATTGCGTGAAAGCATGGCGTGGTATCGGATGGTGCTCATTCATCAGCCGGAAATATGAACAAGCCATGAAATATTACGAGAAAATCATCGGACAAAAGCCGCAGGCAATCGATTACATGAATGCCGGGCACGTTGCATGGGTGATGGGAGATATCCAGAAAGCGGTCACTTTCTATGGAAAGGCAATTATAGCCTGTGAAAGCCGTGAACATTTTCTGGAAATGTTCCATAAAGATGAAGAAGCTCTTCTCAAACAAGGTGTTCGAGAAGAAGACATTCCTTTAATGTTGGATTTATTATAACTTTTTCAACTCCCCGTACAGCTTTTGTATGGGGAGTCCCATTATATTATAGAAGCTACCGGAAATAGATTTCACTCCGATATATCCAATCCATTCCTGTACACCGTATGCTCCCGCCTTATCCATAGGTTGATAACGATCGACATAATACTGTATTTCATCGTCCGACAAGACATCGAACAGAACATCGGAAGATGCGGTAAAACTTTTCTGCCATTCAGTAGTAGTCAGGCAAACACCGGTGAAAACCTGATGTGATTTCCCCGAAAGTGCACGGAGCATTTCAACAGCCCCCTCTCTCCCTTCCGGTTTGCCCAAAACCTGACCATCCAGCCACACAATGGTATCAGCAGTCACTAATAATTCTCCAGGTTTCATCATAGCACGATAGGCGTCCGCCTTTTCACGGGCTATAAATTCGGGTATCTCCGCTCCAACCAATGTATCCGGATAGGATTCATCCACATCGGGCAAAGTCCTTACCACATAATCTACTCCCAAACCCGACATTAGCTCTTTCCGACGAGGCGAGTTGGAAGCTAATATGATCTGATATTTCTTTAAATTATCAAGCATACTTTATCAATTACGAATTAGTTATTCTGTTTGTTCTTTTTTGTGTGCTACCAACCAAAAGCATCCTGTGCCATCCACAGCCCATGAGCTTTCAGCACTTGCTCCACCACATCACGTCCGCAGCCATGACCGCCGTCGGCATAAGAGATGTACTTTGCTACGGATTTTACTTCCGGAACAGCATCTTTCGGGCAGCAGGGAAGACCGCATTCACGCATCACTTCTATATCGGGCACATCATCCCCCATATATAATATTTCATCGTCAGACAATCCGTATTTATCACGGAACGCATGATAATCATGTATCTTTACGGCAGAGCCCATATACAAATCCTTCACTCCCAAGCCTTCAAAACGGATACGTACGGCTTCTGTCCGCCCTCCGGTAATGATAGCGATATGAAGCCCTTTCTTTACGGCAAGTTGGATAGCATAACCATCCTTAATATTCACAGTACGCATCGGCTCACCGGAGGGATGCAGGGGAACTGTGGTCGAACTCAAGACTCCGTCAACATCGAAAGCCAACGCCTTGATACGGGACAAATCATAATTGATGGTGCTCATGGATACTTTTACTCATTAATTTATATATTTCCTGTAATGCCGGCGAGTCTGCCAACATAGCAAGATGATTACTTATCACATTTTCATCATAACGCACTGCCGGTCCGGTTTGTGCCTCATGAGGTGTCAATTCGTGCACTTTACGCGCAGTCTCATCAATCAACGGAAGCATGACATCGAAAGGCAGATTATACTTTTCAAGCAAATCCGCCGCTAAGGCATACATATGATTTGTAAAATTACAGATAAAGACAGCAGCCAAATGAAGACTCTTACGCTGTTCGGAAGTTATCTCGTACACATTATCCGAGAGAGTCGCAGCTATCGCTTTCAGAAGTTCCACATCTTCCGGTCTTTTCGCCTCAACAAAGAAGGGTATTTCCCGGAAATTAACTTCACGTTGCTTACTGAAAGTCTGCATGGGGTAAAACACTCCATAACGTTCCGCATATTTCTCCCAAACACTCATCGGGATACTGCCCGCCGTATGTACCAACAGCGCATCTTGCTTTCCTTCCGTTATCTGAGGCAATAATTCAACAAAAGCCGCATCTTTCAGAGATACAATATATAATCGGGCTTCTTTTGATATTTCCTGTAAATCCGTCGTATATCCGGCTTCTACCTGTTCGGCTAAAGCACGGGCAGATTCTTCCGTCCGGCTATACACTTGCACGATACGAAAACCTTTATAATAAAGCGCCTTTGCCAGATTAGTAGCCAAATTCCCGGCACCGATAAACACAATCGGGGTATCTTCTATACTTCTATTCATCACTTCTTTACCGTTTTGCAATCCAAAATAAAATAATTCCGATGATGAGCAACGTCAATGGCAACAGATATCCTGATAACGAGCCCAGCAACGACATCACCAGCCCGATATTCATCACCAGCCAAAGTCCCAGCAACACGAAACCAATGGATTTATCCCGTTTGAAAATAAGGAAACAGACAGAAGCGTACAATAACATATTATCCTTATTCATCACCCAAGACAAACCAAGAGAAGAAAAATGAATCAGTTTATCGATCAAAAAGAGTGCTCCTATTACTATAAAAGAAACAGCAGTAGCCATATAGGTATCTTTGCTGTTATTTGCTTTGGCAGCTCCCATCGTTATTTTCCTCCAAACTTATTAATGTGAATTTTCTCCCACTGAAGGTGTTCTTCATTGAAAGGCTTGCGTTCCATTCCTTTGTGACCGATAGCTATAACGGACAGAATCTGAAGTTGCAAAGGTATATCCAGTATTCCATGTACAAACTCGTCGGAAGGCATACCGGTGGCTGTGAAACGTTCGCGCACCTGTACCCAGCAACTTCCCAGTCCAAGATCTTCCGCCTGTAACTGTATCATAATGGAGGCAATCGCAGCATCTTCAATCCAAACATCACTCGCCAACGGGTCAGCCATTACAACAATCGCCAAAGCGGCGTCAGCAATAAAGGAAGAGGCCTGCTCCTTACAATGAGACAGCTCTTTTAATATTTCTTTATCATCAACAACTATAAACTGCCAACTATTACTGCGTTTGGAAGAGGGAGACATCAAAGCGGCTTTCATCAAGGCAACCACCTCATCCTGAGTCAGTTCTTCATCAGTAAACTTACGCATACTGCGACGGTTCTTTATCAATTCACTGAAATTTTCCATATCATTTCCGGTTTCATCTGATTAATGTATGCAAAGATAATGCAATTATACTATTCTCGTCAATTCTCCGGTCGTAGAATCAATAATAAATCCGTAAACTCTCACATCCGAAGGAATCAAAGGATGGTGTACGATAAAATCCACAGTTCCTCTTACCGACTTTTCCGTATCTTCAAAACCGTCCAACCAGGAATTAAAATCCACTCCGCAGAAACGCATCATGTCAATATAATCCGGATTGATCCCCCGTGCTTTCATTTTCCCGATCATCTCCTCACTATGCATATGGCAAGCCCCACAGTCAGAATGGGCAATCACCATAATCTCTTCCACTCCCAACTCAAAAATGGCAACGAGCAGGCTGCGAATCACACTGCCGAAAGGATGGGAAATAACCCCTCCCGCATTTTTTATCATTTTCACATCACCGTTCTTTATACCCAACGCCGCCGGAAGCAATGCTGTCAGACGGGTATCCATGCAAGAAAGAATCGCTATTTTTTTATCAGGATACTTGTTCGTTATATACTCTTCATATCCTTTCTTCTCTACAAATTGCTTGTTATAAGCTAAAATCTCGTCAATCATAGCAGTTATTCCATTTATATATTTACTAATACACAAAAGTAACAAATTATCCGTTTTCTTGTTGTATGAGAAATAAAAATTGTAAATTTGTAGTTGAATGCCACTTAAACTAACAACATATTATAAAGGAAAGGATATTCCTGATTTGCCGGGAAAGAATACCTTTCATTCCAAAGAGCTGTTTCTGATTTACGAAGCGACTCCGGGCTATACTCCTTTATTGATAGTGGCAACGGAAAACGGCAAACCGATGGCACGTTTACTCGCAGCCATCCGCAAAGCAAAAAGATGGCTCCCCTCTTCATTGGTAAAACACTGTGTAGTATACAGTGAAGGCGAAGGGCTGGATGAGTCGCTTTCCACCAACAAGGAAAAAGCTGAGGAAGTTTTTGGAGAGATGCTTGAGCATCTCACTCAAGAGGCAACACGCACCTGCTTCCTTATCGAATTCCGTAATCTGAATAATTCGATGTTCGGTTATCGTTTCTTCCGAAACAATAACTACTTTCCGGTCAATTGGCTACGGGTACGCAACTCGCTGCATAGTATGAAAAATGTAGAAGACCGATTTAGTCCGTCACGTATCCGGCAAATAAAAAAAGGACTTAAGAACGGAGCAAAAGTAGAAGAGGCACATACAGTAGAAGAGATTCGCGATTTCTCACGAATGCTACATAAAGTCTATTCCTCCCGTATACGCAGATATTTCCCCGCCAACGATTTCTTCCGACACATGAACAGTATGCTCATCAGGGGCAAACAGGCAAAAATATTCATCGTCAAATATAAGGAGAAAATTATCGGCGGAGCTGTCTGCATCTATTCCGGAGAGAGTGCCTTCCTTTGGTTTTCAGGAGGAATGCGAAAGACATACGCATTGCAATATCCCGGTATACTGGCTGTTTGGAAAGCATTGGAAGATGCCCATCAACGCGGGTTCCGCCACATGGAATTCATGGATGTAGGACTTCCGTTCCGGAAACATGGCTATCGGGATTTCGTGCTTCGCTTTGGCGGAAAACAAAGCAGCACCCGCCGCTGGTTTCGTGTCAGTTGGACTTGGCTAAACAATCTTCTAGTCAAATTTTATGTCTAAATGTAATCTCAAGATTACAAAACGGCTCTTCATATCCCTACCCTATGATTTTTTATGCTTTATAACGCAGCAATTAAATGCAGAAATATTTCTTTATTAGGTAAGAATTGTCTTTCTTTGTGCTGTTTTATGCCATATAAGCACATAATTAAAACCAAATAAAAAAGTATAGTTATGAAGATTTCACACA
>ERZ791796.715-NODE-715-length-29923-cov-10.307252_pt1 | contig 29923 bp, 26 predicted proteins | sample MGYA00510311_ERZ791796 | MGnify/ENA primary metagenome ERZ791796 (study PRJEB30046, sample SAMN00792042) | human gut metagenome | study: EMG produced TPA metagenomics assembly of the A metagenome-wide association study of gut microbiota in type 2...
AAGAGGCTTTCCCAACTAGCCTATGCACATTTTTAATTTGGACAGCAGTGAAAAAAGAGTGTACATTGGAGGAAGAAGCACATGGAGTGCTTCGAGGGGGAGTTATGCAACTATCGAAAATTGCTGCCGGCGTCTTAATGGCTGCCGCTATGACCGCGACCAGTTTCGCATTGGCCGCCGACCGCCCGCGTGACATGGGCATTGAAATCGGCGTTCTGCATCCCGGTGCCAACAACGCCATCACGGACGTCAAAGGAGTGCTCGTCGGGCAGGTCACTCTGGTTGACGAAAAGAAAGGCATGCACACCGGCGTCACTGCGATTGTTCCTCACACGGACAACATCTTTAAGAACAAGGTTCCTGCCGGCGTTTTCTTAGCCAACGCTTTCGGCAAAATGACAGGTTATCCGCAAGTTCAGGAACTCGGCAACATTGAAACTCCGATTGTGCTGACCAACACGCTCAATGTCGCCGCCGGTATTGACGGCATCATCGACTACACATTCTCTTTCAAAGACAACGGTGACGTGCGATCCGTCAACGCCATCGTCGGTGAAACCAATGACGGTTCCATCAACGATATCCGCGCGCGCTTTGTCAAATCGTCCGACGTTCTTAAGGCCATTCAAAGCGCCAAGTCCGGACCGGTTGAAGAAGGCTGTGTTGGCGCCGGCACCGGCACTGTCGCGTTCGGCTTTAAAGGCGGCATCGGCACCGCTTCGCGTGTCTTGCCGAAGTCCATGGGCGGATACACTGTCGGCGTTTTGGTGCAAACAAACTTCGGCGGTCTGCTCAATATTGACGGCGTCGAAGTCGGTGAAGCCTTAGGCGGCTATCCGTACCAAAAGGAAATTGAAAGCGCAGACGGTTCCATCATGATGATTGTGGCTACCGACGCACCCCTGAGCTCACGCAACCTCGAACGTGTCGCCAAGCGCGCTTGGCTCGGCATGGGCAAAGCTGGCGGCGTGGCCTCCAATGGTTCGGGTGACTTTGTGATTGCCTTCTCAACGAACGAATCCATGCGCGTTCCTTATGACGCCAAGGCCAACGAAACTTTGAAGAGAGATGTGGTTCAAAACGACAACATGACGCCGTTATTCATGGCCACGATTGAAGCCACGGAAGAAGCCATCATCAATTCCCTCTTTGCTGCCAAGGACACAAAGACTTACAAAGGAACGACTGTGAAGGCATTGCCTGTTGACAAGGTCATGCAAATGATGAAAGAACACAACAAAATTGTGTCCAAAAAATAGTCTTCCGCCTACGAATAACTGACTAGGAGTTCCGCCGATTGCCCGCGCAATCGGCGGATTCTTTTGGCGCGCAATGTTAAAGTTATGCTTGATTGTAGTCGGGCAGGCAACGTCCCCCCTTACCAGAGGATTTTCAATATGGCTCAACAGTATCAAGGCAAGCGTCCGCGGGAATTAGGCATTTCTTTCGGGATTTTTAAAACGGGTCTCAATAATGCGATCACCGATGTTAAAGGTGTCAAAGTCGGACAGGTCACGTTAATTGATGACAGCAAGGGCATGCGAACCGGAGTGACCGCCATTGTTCCTCACAGCGGCAACATCTTTCAGCACAAAGTCCCCGCTGGCGTTTTTCTTGGCAATGCCTTTGGCAAAATGGTGGGTTACCCACAAATTAAAGAACTCGGCAACATCGAAACGCCGATTGTTTTAACCAATACGCTCAATTTAGCCTCCGCCATCGATGGCATCATCGACTATGTATTCAGTTTCAAGGAAAACCGCGATATTGAATCGGTCAATTGTGTTGTCGGGGAAACCAATGACGGTGCAATCAACAATATCCGCGCTCGTTTCGTAAAACGCGAAGATGTTTTAAAAGCCATTACCGAAGCAAAGGACGGAGCGGTGGAAGAAGGATGTGTGGGAGCCGGCACCGGCACCAAAGCCTTTGATTTTAAAGCCGGCATCGGAACGGCGAGCCGCCGACTGCCTGAGAATATGGGCGGCTGGACCGTTGGGGTAATCGTCCAGAGCAATTTCGGCGGGCTATTGACGATCAACGGTGTGGAAGTCGGCAAAGCGCTGGGCGGCTTTCCCTATCAAAAGGAAATCGAATGCGCAGACGGTTCGATCATGATGGTGGTGGCTACCGACGCTCCGCTTGATGCGAGAAATCTCGAACGCCTGGCAAAGCGCGCATTCATGGGAATGGCAAAAACCGGCGGCGTGGCTTCAAACGGCTCGGGCGACTTTGTCATTGCCTTTTCAACCAATGAAAGTGTGCGCGTTGAACATAAAGCACCGGACTTTGCTCTGCACGGCGCACCGGTTGTCCGAAATGATGACATGACTCCTCTTTTTATGGCAGCCATAGAAGCCACGGAAGAAGCCATCATCAATTCGCTTTTTGCCGCTTGTGACACGCCGACTCATGACGGAAAAGTCATTAAGGCGTTGCCTTTGGATAGAGTGATGGGAATGATGCGCGCTCAGCGCAAGATCAATGCATAAGATCTGATTCGCTTAACAGTTCAGACAAGGTCTTTTCATTGAGTGAGTCAAAAAATGCCCTCTGCGCTTTCACTAAAGATGGAACCAGAGGGCATCCCTTTTCTTTAAAAGGACAATGCGGCTTACCACAATCTATCAATGCGCACTCTCCTTCAATGGTTTTAATGATCTCGCCAACACCCAGAGTTAAGACAGCAGGTTGAAGCTGAAATCCTCCCTTTCGACCTCGCAGAGCTCTGACCCAACCTTGTTGGCGCAAAAACGCCATGACTTTATTTAAGTGGTTATAAAACGCACAACAAACATCTGCCAGACTTCATGCGAGAAGAAATAAGCAACGTTCATCAGGAAGAAAAAGAAGACACCGATCCCCAGCACTCGCCGGTAGCCGACATCGCGAATAATGCTGCCGGTGAAAAATCGGCCGACCAAACAGCCGATCACAACAATGCCGGTTGCCAAACCGGCTGTAGCCGCAGAAGTACCGAAATCTTCTGTCAAATAGCGAGTGCAAACGACGAAAATCGCGTAGTAGCCAATCATGCCCAACATGTTGATGAGCGAGATGGCGATGAATGTACGAGAAAAAATCGCGCGCAAAGCGCTTTGTGGAGCTTGCGAAGTCATATCAAAAACCGGATCAACATAACGATTCGCCCATATTACTCTTCACGAAAGAATTTGGAATTTGAGAAAACTTTTTATTTTCTGAGCAGATCCTCTTAGATTCACTGAAAATTACTCAATAAAGCTTATTTTCTGATTCAAGAGCACACCTATACAATGAAAGCACTATGCAAGAAAAACTGTCTTTACCTCATTTGGTTGCTTTGCACCGTTGGTGGTGGCTCACTTCATAAGAGCGGGCCGGACGGTTTTATTGACATATTCCCCCATAATTGGCCCGCGGAAGCGGGCCTTTTCTTACAACTCCGGTTTCGCGGGTTCCATCTGAAGAAAGGAAAACGATGAGTTACCGGATGTTGAAACGAAGAAATCTTCAAAACACGCGATGGCGACCGATTTCTCTTCGCCATCTGTATCTTGTTTTTTGAGGATTTCACCATGCTTTTAAAATCTTTCCCCATCACTCGCCGCTTATTTACTCTGACGCTTGCCGCCTCGCTCATGGTCGGTCTATCCGCCAGTGCGAGCGCTCAAGAAGAAAAAATATTGCGTTGGAGCAGTTCAGGTGACTTTCTGACTTTTGATGTGCATGCGCAAAATGAGTCGCTAAACTCCGCCGCCAATGCCGCGGTCTACGAAAGTCTTGTCCGCTACAACGCCCAGATGAAGGTGGAGCCGGCTCTGGCGACTCACTATGAGCGTGTTAAGGACGGTTTCCTTTTCACCATTCGCGATGGTGTACGCTTTCATGAGGGCGAAATACTCACCGCGGACGACGTGGCTTACTCCATCAATCGAGCGCTCATGCCCGAGAGCCAATTCAAAGTGGCGGCCTCCGGAATTATCGAGGCGGTTGTCGTCAATGACAAACAGGTTCTGATTAAAACCACTTCCGGTTCCCCCGTGTTTTTAAATCAATTAACCCAATTGCGGATCCTGAATAAAAAGTGGTTGGAAAAGCACAACACCCTACGGCCTCAAAACTATGTCTCAGGAGAAGAATCTTATCTGGCCAGACACGCTAACGGAACAGGGCCCTTTAAACTCGCCAAGCGCGAAGTCGATGTTCGGACAGAGTTTATTGCCAACCATGAATGGTGGGATGAAACCAACCGCCTGGGCAATGTTGAAAAAGTCATCTATACCCCGATCAGCTCAGCCGCAACCCGTACCGCTGCGTTGCTATCCGGTCAAGTGGATTTTGTTTTGGACCCCGCGCCACAGGATCTGGCGCGGTTGGAACGCGACCCCAACATCGCAGTTCGCTCTCACGCAGAAGATCGTGTCATGATGGTGGCGCTTGATCAATTCCGCGATCAATCACCATACGTCACAGACTTAGACGGTAACCCCCTCGCATTCAATCCTTTTAAAGATGTTCGGGTTCGCCAAGCTTTGTCTCTCGCCGTTAATCGTGAAGCGCTGGTCAGAAGCATCATGCGCGGCAAAGCTGTCGCCACCGGCACACTGATTTCTCAATCGGTTTTCGGTTACTCTGCAGACATTGCCAAACCAATCGCTTATGACCTGAATAAAGCGAAAGCGTTGCTTAAAGAAGCCGGTCTGGAAAAGGGCTTTGCATTCACGCTTGACACCCCCAATAACCGCTGGATCAACGATGAAAATCTCTGCAAGGCATTGGCCGGGATGTGGGCCAAACTCAACATCAAAGTCAATGTACATTCCATGCCGCGCTCCCAATATTTCCCGAAGGTGCTGAGTTTTGATACCTCCGCGGGACTAGTCGGCTGGGGATCCAGCACATTTGACGCTTATTATCCGATGCAATCACTATCGGCAACGTATGACGGCGCATCAGGAGCCGGTATCAGCAATATCGGACGCATTTCCAACGCCACAATGGATACGCTTTTAAAACAACTGGCGGTGGCTGAAGATTTGACTAAACGGCAAACTTTGGCTCAAGAGGTCTTGCAATTGGAAAAAAGTGAAGCGCTTCATATTCCTTTGTTACAGCCGATGTTCTCATGGGCTATGAAAAAGAATGTGGAAGCGGTCGTTCGACCGGACAATCGCTTAACTTTGGAATGGGTATCGATCCGCTGAGTTGAAGGGGGTGTTGATAAAGTCGGCTGCTGCCGATGCGATCAACCCCCTTTAACTTATTAATTTAATCCACAAAAAGTGGCCCAGGGAATCAAACCCAGGGCCAGCTAGTAAGATGAAGTTGTCAGGAGTCATCTTACTGTGTCCAACTCTATTACCACAAGTTCCGTAAAGCCTCGCCATTAATGGCGGGGATATAAGGAACGCCAATGTCAATTGGCTATCTGGGGGTTATTTTAGGCTAAAATTGCTTCCAATTTGCCGTAAAATCAGTAGGGAATCCTCGGCGTTCACGCCGAGGAGGATGTCAATAAACAAAAATCACTGTTTGATTGCTACACCATTGCAGCGTAGCAAAGAGAAAAAATTAATGATTTTGTAATAGCATTCAAAATTATGCGAATTTTTGCGAAAGAATAACAGAGAACGAGAGAGATTGATAGAAACGATAATCGCGGCACAAAGCCTGAAAATAAAGGGATTTGTGGAAATGGGTTTGATTTAAAAGGAAGATTTTCAAAAGATAAGGGCAAAAAAAATGGCGGAGAAGGGGGGATTCGAACCCCCGAAGCCCGTTTTGCGAGCTTGCACCCTTAGCAGGGGTGTGCCTTCAGCCTCTCGGCCACTTCTCCGCACAACCTGAGCGTTGCTCAGTAAGAATGGGGATTTTATAAGAATTAAATCAGTTTTTCAAATTCACGATCGTTACGGTGAAACTGCTCATTTGTCGCCACACTTTTTCCCGGCTCTTTCTTTTTTAGGCGAAATAATTTGAGAACACACTCCCCGAAGCAAATCCACTTCAGTCTGCGTGAGTTGCGTGCGGGAAAAAAGCCTTCGGACTCTGGGCATAAAAAGTTTAGGTTCCTGTGGATTTAAAACGCCGCAGTGAATCATGGCTTCCTCAAAATGTTTCAAAAAACCTTCAACCGCCTGAGGACCGGCTAGCTTTTCTCCGGCAAAGCGTGCCTGCCAATCATAAAGACCACCGTGTGTCTTACTCTCATCAATCATCGCCATATGCATTTCATAGGCCATGATCTGAACCGCTTGGGATAAATTCAGACTCGTGCAATCCGGATCGGCGGGAATGGCCGCGCAACCCTGACACATCGCCATCTGCTCATTGGATAAGCCCGTTCGCTCGCACCCAAAGACAAAAGCGATCTTTCCCTGTCCCGATGCAATAAAATCCGTTGCCTTTTGCGCCACGGTCCTCACCGGTTCAATCGCGGGACCGAACTCCCGATCATAGCCCGACATCGCCCAGGCAAAATCAACACCTTCCAAAGCCTCAATCAAACTGTCGTACGAACGACTGGCTTCAAGAACATCGATGCTGCTCGTGGAATACGCGATCGCTTCCGGATGCGTGCGGTAATCCGCCTCCCAAGGGCTGACCACTCTTAAATCGCGAAAGCCCATGGTTTTTATGGCGCGAGCCGCTGAACCGATATTGCCGGGATGAGCCGGCTCGACCAGGATAAAGCAAACATGTTGAGCCAGTGAACTTGTCGACATTTTCAGAAAACCAAAACTGCAAAAATCATTAAAATATTCAGATTCTACACGTAGTTACCTAAACAACCGATTTTCTTTTAAGAAGGATTCCGACGATGAGTTCTCCGATGCTCAACACGGCGATGAAAGCTGCCCGCGCAGCCTGCACTATTCTTAACCGTGCCGTTGACAACCTCTCGACTTTGGAAGTACACAAAAAAGGTCATTCTGACTTTGTCAGTGAAGTGGATGTGGCCTGCGAACGCACAATCGTTGAAATTTTGCGTGAAGCTTATCCCCGCCATCAAATTCTTGGTGAAGAAAATGGCCTCACGGGTCCTGAAAACAGTGAATTCCAATGGATCATCGATCCCTTGGACGGCACAACCAATTTCCTGCACGGTTTTCCGCAGTACGCGGTTTCCATCGCATTAAAGCGTCAAAATGAAATCATCGAAGCCGTCGTAGCCGATCCTGTTAAAAATGAGATTTTCACCGCTACGCGCGGTGTGGGCGCTTTCTTAAACGGCCGCCGAATTCGCGTAAGCAAGCGCACCGCCATGACCGAAGCGTTGGTGGGAGCCGGCTTTCCGTTCCGCAAGAGCGATGACGTTGAAGCCTACATGAAGGTCTTTTCTCAATTGGCCAAGACCACAAGCGGTGTGCGTCGCGCCGGAGCCGCCTCGTTGGACCTGGCCTATGTTGCCGCCGGCCGTCTTGATGCCTTCTGGGAACCGAACCTCAAGGCCTGGGACATCGCCGCAGGCTCCCTGCTTGTTCTTGAAGCGGGCGGTCTTGTCACGGACTTTAAGGGCGAATCCGATTACCTCACCACGGGTCAAATCGTCGCCGGCACACCGAAAGTCTTCGGACAGCTTCTGGCAGTAGTCAACAAAAACTACGGTGACATCCGCTAATCAATATTGGTGCGTGACCTTAAGCGAATTCAGTGATGGCAAAAGCAAAAACGACGACAACTGAAAACGATCCTTTGGCAGGCCACACGCCTGCCATTCGGCGCTTTTTAGAAATCAAAGCTCAGCATCCAGAAACCTTGGTGTTGTACCGGATGGGTGACTTTTACGAAACGTTTTTTGACGATGCCGTCCGAGCCAATAAGCTTTTAGGGATTACGCTGACCTCTCGGGGCACTGACATCAATGGCGCTCCGATTCCCATGGCGGGCGTTCCCGAGAAAACACTTGAGCAATACCTCGCCCGACTGGTTAAGCAAGGCGTATCGGTCGCGATCTGTGAACAAATCGGTGATCCGAGCAAGGGCCCCCTGGAGCGTGAGCTCGCGCGCATTGTCACGCCGGGCACATTGACGGAAAATGAGCTCTTGCCGCAAAAGCAGGACGCGGCTCTTTTGGCCGTTTCCCCTGCCGGACGACACGGATCTCGTTTGGGCTTGGCGTGGCTGGTTTTAAGCAACGGGCGCTTTCACGTTGCCAACACAAGTCTTGAAGAGTTGCCCACCGAAGTCACACGCATTGCCCCTTCTGAAATTTTGGTGCCGGAAGACTTCAAAGAAACCATTGAAGCCCTGCGGCTGCCGGCCGCGATCACCGCGCTTCCGAAATGGCATTTTTCGGTCGACCACGGTACGGCCAAATTAAAACATCAATTTCAGGTTCAAGAGCTCACCGCCTGGGGACTCGATGAGGTGCCGGACGCGGTCAGCGCCGCGGGCGCCCTTTTGACCTATGCGGAAAACACCCAGTGTGAGGCGATTCCTCACTTGCTGCCCCCGGTGCTCGAAGTCCAAAGTCAATTTGTCGGCATGGACTCTGCGAGCCGCCGCAATCTTGAGCTCACACAAACACTCAGAGGCGATGACGGCCCGACGCTTTTCTCTTTGCTTGATCACTGCAAAACGAGCATGGGTTCGCGTCTGCTCAGACAATGGATTCACAACCCCTTGAGGGATACGCAGACTGTGAGCGCCCGTCATCAGGCCGTTGAGAGCTTTTTGATCGCCGAGCATTTAAGAGAGTCCGTGCGCGAAAAATTAAAGACCGTTCCCGATTTCGAACGTCTGGCCACGCGCATCGCCATGCGCACGATTCGCCCCAAGGAATTGGCCGCACTTCGTGATTCATTGCCTCATCTGGCTCAAATCGCCAGAGAACTCATCACTGCCGATGATCCCCTCATTGAACAGAATGCGGCGGACCTGGTGATTGATCCGGCGCTCTATGAAAAACTCAACGCCGCGCTTTTGACCGATCCCGCCGTGCAGCTTCGGGATGGTGATGTGATCGCCAGCTCTTATAACGAAGAGCTTGCCACATTGCGGGAGCTTCGTGACAACGTGGGCGAATTTCTCACACAAATGGAAATCCGTGAGCGTGAAGCCACGGGGATTCCCACGCTTCGCGTGCAATTCAACAAAGTCCAGGGATTTTTCATTGAAATTTCGCGCGGACAAGCCGACCGCGTCCCCCTACACTATCACAGAAAGCAAACGCTCAAGAACACGGAACGCTACATCACGCCGGAACTTAAAGAGTATGAAGACAAGGCGCTCTCGGCTCAGGAACGCTCTCAAGCACTTCAAAAGTCTCTTTATAACGAACTGCTGGAGTTTGCCGACGCTTTCGTGCCGGTGTTGCAAAAGGCCGCGGTTGCCGCAGCCAGCGTGGATGTCCTGACCTCTTTTGCTTTTCACGCGGCCCGAGCCAATTGGGTGCGGCCGAAATTGGAAAAAGTTCCCGGCATTGAAATCTCCGGCGCTCGCCACCCCGTGGTTGAAGACGCCATTGAAAGCTATACCCCTAATGACTGTCGATTGATTCCGGGCAGACGGCTGCTCGTGATTACCGGGCCCAACATGGGCGGTAAATCAACATACATGCGATCGATCGCGCTCATTGTGCTGCTCACCTATATCGGCAGTTTTGTGCCCGCCGCAAGTGCCAAAATCGGCCCCGTTGACCGTATTCTTACCCGAATCGGCGCAAGCGATGACCTGGCGCGCGGCCGCTCCACTTTTATGGTGGAGATGACGGAAGCGGCGGCGATTTTGCATCAGGCAACCGATCAAAGTCTCGTGCTCATGGATGAAATCGGCCGCGGCACGTCCACTTTTGACGGTTTGAGTCTGGCGGCCGCCATTGCGCACGAACTGGCTCATGTGAAAAAGAGCTTTACGCTTTTTGCCACACACTACTTTGAGCTCACCAAACTGGAACAAACGGCCCCCGAAGTCGCCAACGTGCATGTGGCCGCCGCTGAAAACAAAAACCGCATCGTGTTTTTGCATGAAGTTCAGGATGGCCCGGCTAACCAAAGCTACGGTATTGCGGTGGCTCAGCTTGCCGGCGTTCCCAATTCAGTTATCCGCCGCGCCCGCAAGATGCTCAATGAGTTGCAGGAACGCAGCCAAGTCAATGAGCAACTTGATTTGTTCGCCGACAACCACGTTGAAATGCCCGATGAAAAAGCGCCCGAGCCCAACCAGACTCAAGCGCTTTGTGAGGAAATCGACGCCTTGGACGTGGATCAGCTCACGCCCCGTCAGGCCCTGGATCTGCTCTACGAGCTCAAAGACAAGGCCCGAAGCGTTCTCAATAATTAATGCAGCGTCTTAGGCTCAGGCGCCTCATCACCCGCATCGTCAACGATATTAGCCATCATCGGCTTATCGGAAACCTGCAGGAAAGAGGGCACCACCACGTCATCGTTGCCGATGACTTCCATCCTCTTTTTCACGGGCTCCACATTTTTCACGGTGATTTCAAACTTCAAGCCGATTCCCGCCAGCGGATGATTGCCGTCTAAAACGACCACACCGTCGGCAATATCGGTGACCCGATAGACACGGTCAAGCGTTTCACCTCGGATTTCCGTGTAGCTCAACCCCACTTCAACACCACCATCAAAATCTGTTTCAGGACGAATAATCAGCGCCGTTTCATCATAGTCGCCGAAAGCCTCTTCGGGTTCAAGCTGAACCGTCACGGTATCGCCCGGCTTTTTACCTTCCAACGATTTTTCGATCACCGGGAAAATATCGCTGTGGCCGTGCAAATAGACCAATTCATCGGCCGACTCCATCAAGTCGCCCTGAAGGTTGTACATTTTGGCCGAAATGGTCACGAGAGTATCTTTTGCAACTTGCATCGTTATCCCTTATTTCAAAATAGCTTTTTTGGCTTTTTCGTATTCTGCCTCGGATAAGAGTCCCTTTTCATAAAGGGCTGCCAAATCTTTCAATTCCTTGACACGCATTTCTTCGTTGCCGGGGAAATAAATATTGTTTTCACCCAAGGGATTCAAGCCGTAACGGTTCGCGCCGCGCTGCGAGCCGATGAAGCCGATCACAAGATAGGCGATAAATTCAACGCCCGGAATGAAGAGCAAAATAGCCCAAAAGCCGCTCGCATCAAAATCGTGAAGACGACGAACAGCCGCTGAGACCGTGCTGATTAAAGAAATGATTGAGAGCACGGCATAAACTTTTCCCGCCTCAAAAATTTCAGGACTCGCGTTGGCATCCTGAATATCGAGCGACTGTCCGGGCAACATCGCGAAGGTGTAGAGCAGATAGGGCACACCAATGCGCACAAGCATCCAGAAAGCAATCACCGCCCAGAAACGGCCTCGATTCATGCGGCCGGAGAAAGAGAAAAAAAGATTAAACATAAATTCGTCAAAAAAGAGAAAAGGGAGTGCGGATTATTCTCGTCCACGCTCCCCTGTTTTCCTATTGGTCAACGAAATCGTTACTTCGTCTGTTCGCTCAACAAAGTAAGGATTCTGGGCGCCACACCGGTCGGATCGGCCTTGCCGTCGGGACCCAACACGTGCACACGGCATTCGGTGTCAGACAAGCGCTGCAGATAGATAACATACTGCGGAGCTTCCACCGGGGTGTTGCGTCCGAAAGCGTTGCTCCAGAAACCTTGTTCAGCGCGCTTTTGCTCTTCGTATTCTTGGTCGAGGTAACGCACGAGGAAGAAGCCGCGAGAGCGGTCACGATCTTCAACCGTAAAGCCCATGCGATCGACGGCCAAAGCGACACGACGCCAGGCGCGTTCAAAATCTTCCTTGATGAAAATGCTCGTGGCCACGCCTTCGGCGTCTTGCTCAAGCTGGCTCACAGAGTCTTCAACTTGATAGCTCGCCAGCTTTTGAACTTCCGCTTCATGTTCCTTGGCCGACTTCTTCACCGCTTCGGGATTAAATTCCTGATTGATGCGTTGAGCCAAACGAGTCAGCATTTCCGCTTCCATTTCCGGATCGCTCGGGCCCGGCTGCCAAACTGTCGTTTCGTTATCACCGCCGAGGCTCTTGACAACTTCGACCATGGCGCGGTGCGTCACAAAGATATCGGAGCCGCCGTTAACGGAACGTTCAATGCGGGCACGATACTGATCGCGTTCACCGGTCGAATACACGAGGTCCACGATACGACCCAACGTCCCACGGATGATGTCCTGCGGAAGCTTGGCGCGATTTTCCGCCCAATTGGTTTCCATCACACCGGTCGTCGCATCCTGGCGGGAAAGCGATAAACCGACCGTGGTCCAGAAGTCCTGCATGATGGGCCAAACCATTTCGGGGGCGAGGTCCACATGAATCCAACGGTTGTTGCCGTCACGCACGATCTTGGCGACTTCGCCTTGGGGCAAAAGGACTAAACCATTATTGGAATGACCTGAAGCCTGGGCATCCATCTGAGCCTGTTGACTGGCATAAACAGTCTGCGGGCGAGAGGGCACCATATAACGGTCAGAGCCCGGAACAGAGCTCAAATCCGGCGGGATTTCCAACGGAGCGCGCGAGTCGCTCGTTTCGTATTGAATGCGGTCTTGGCTGAAGTCAATAGTTGAGCAAGCGGCCAATGCCATCGGCAACGCAACCGCCAACCCCGTACGGACGATTTTTTTAATCATTTTGTGTTCACTCATTCGCGCGCCGAAGTGACCGACGCGCAGTTACATCAAATTATTCTGGTTATTGTACCGATTTCAGCCTTTCTGTGGGGAAAAGCCGAAAAGCAAAATTTGCAACAAAAATTCAAAGCAGAGCCCAAGTCAGAAGGCGTCTGGCCGTCCAAACAAACGGATGCATGAAATAGGTTAAAAATCCCGAGATGATGAGAACCACCAGGATGACCATCCCGTAGCGCTCGATTTCGGCAAATTTCACTGCCGCCTCATAAGGCAAAAGCATCGTGACGATCCGCCCGCCATCCAAAGGCGGCAGAGGCAACAGATTAAACGCCATCAGGTAAAAGTTAACAAGAACGCCGGCGATCGTCAGATCGAGAAGCGATTGGGTGAGAAAGCCCGTCCAGAGAAAGATCTTGAGTAAGAGCAGCCACACAAACGCCTGCAAAAGATTACTCGCGGGACCGGCCAAAGCCACCATGAACATTCCCTGACGAAACGGCGTGAGGTTGCGCGTATTGACCGGAACCGGTTTAGCCCAACCCAAAAGAACACCCCCGAAGCCGGTCAACGCGGATCCGAGCAGCAAAACCCCGGGCACAATAATCGTACCCACCAAATCAATGTGAGGAATGGGGTTAAGCGTCACCCGCCCGAGCATTGAAGCCGTCATGTCTCCATAACGGCGCGCCATCCACCCGTGGGCGGATTCATGCATGGTAATGGCGAAAATCAAAGGAATCGCGTAAATGACAATGTCGTAGATATGGTGCATGATCAGCGATCTTTCAATAATTGCAAAACCGTGGGCAAATAATCAGGCAATGGTTCCTGAAGGCCCGGCTCGGGGCGCCCGGGCTTGAAGCCGTGAAAGTCACTGCCCGTGCTTGCTAAAAAGCCCATATTGAGTGCCACTCGGGTGTAACGCTCATTTTCCGATTCAAAATGGCTGCCCGTGGTCACTTCAATCGCGTCACCGCCGAGCGCTTTGAATTCTTCCAGAAGGTCAATGGTTGTTTTGGGCGCCTCAAAAGAGTAGCGCCCCGGATGCGCCATGACCGCCACGCCCCCCGTTTCTCGAATAAAACGCATCGCTTCGACAAGAGTCATCCACTCGGTTTTCACATACGCGGGACCGTTATCTTTGAGGTACTTGTCAAAAGCCTCATCTTCCGTGCCGACCGTCCCTCTTTGCACCAAAGCCAACGCAAAGTGCCGACGCGACAGATTCAGCTTATTGCCCGCTAGCTCAAGGGCCTGCTCATAAGTGTTGTAAATTCCCATCGCATCGAATTTCGCCGCAATCGTGCGGGCGCGCTGATCACGCCTGCGACTGAGCGTCTCAGACAATTCCCGATAAGGGTCAAAATCTTTGGGCCCCAAGCAAACCACATGAATGGTTTTTGCGCCCCAACAAACCGAGAGCTCCACGCCATCAATAAAACGCATCCCGAGTTTTTCCGCTTCTTTTCTTGCCTCTTTGAGTCCGGCGACCGTGTCATGATCGGTCAAAGCCATCACCTCGACTCCATTGGCATGAGCCTTTCTTACCACTTCAGTCGGCGAAAACACCCCGTCGCTTGCACTCGAGTGCACATGTAAATCCATTCTCATATCAGTGTCTAAACCCGTTACAATTCAACCCTTAACTTTAAATGATTTAACGTGCAATAGATGGCGATTTTTTCAATTTCTGACAAGATTCCCTCAGTTGCTCAGTCGGCTTATGTCGATGAGGCCTCGACCGTCACGGCGGATGTCACTTTGGGTGAAAACGTCAGTGTGTGGCCGGGCGCAAGCATCCGAGGCGACGAAGCCCCCATCATAGTCGATAGCGGCAGCAACATTCAGGACTGCGCTGTGCTTCACACCGACCCGGGCAAGCCGTGCCGTGTGGGAAAAGAGGTGACCGTCGGCCACAGCGCCGTCTTGCACGGCTGCACCGTGGGAGACGGCAGCTTGATCGGCATGGGAGCGGTTATTCTCAACGGCACGGTGATCGGCCGAGAGACGCTTGTCGGCGCGGGCACTTTGATTAGTGAAAATAAAACCTTTCCCGACGGTGTGTTGATTTTGGGTCGCCCCGGCCGCATCGTTCGGGAATTGACCGCTGAAGAAAAATTAAAAATTCGGGATAATGCCCGAAGCTATATTGAACAAAAAATTCGTTACCAAACCGAGAAAAAACGAATCGGTTAGATTGGACAAATCATGACTCAACACGATACGCTCAGCAGATTTATCTTTAAACACACACCGGTGAAGGGTGCGTCGGTTCGACTGACGACCGCTTGGAAGGCCATGCGTCAATATCAGAAATGGCCCCTTTGCGTCACTCGCCTAATCGGTGAAATGACGGCGGGCTCCATGCTGCTTGCAAGCTCGCTGAAATTCGAAGGCGCGCTCATCATGCAGGTGCAGGGCGACGGTCCCGTGCGCCTGGCGATTGTTGAAGTGAGAAACGGGCTGCTTGTGCGCGCCACTGTCAAAATGAATGAGGGCGAAGAGGTCAACGATGCCATGGGCATGAAAGCTCTTTTAAATGCCCACGGCAAAGGCCGCTGCGCGATTATGCTCGATCCGAAGGACCGCCGTGAGGGCGAGCCGCTTTATCAAGGCGTGGTGCCTCTGGCGGGCGAAACCATCGCTGAAGCGCTGATGGGCTACATGGAGCAGTCTGAACAAATTCACACCAAACTGTGGCTTGCTGCCGATGAAACAGCCGCCGCCGGTCTCATGCTTCAACAGATGCCCGATTTCGGCGGCAACGATGAAGGCATCAAAGCTGATGCCGACAGTGTCAATCGCATTGAAATGCTCGCGGCCACCATTACGGACGAAGAACTGCTGACACTGACGCCCGAAGAGGTCACTCACCGACTTTTTTGGGAAGAAGCGCCTGAATATTTCGAACCTGCCGAACCTCGCTTTGCCTGCACATGTTCTCGTGAAAAGGTTGAGGCAATGATCAGAAACTTGGGCGAAGTGGAAGCGCTTCAAATTGTTAAAGAAGAAGGGGAACTTAAAGTCACCTGTGACTTCTGCGGCCGCACTGAGCGGTTCAGCGCTCAAGATATCGTCAAACTGTTTGACGCTGAAGGTACTCTAAAGAATTAAACATGAAAACCGAATTTAAGACTAACCCCAACCACAACGTCATGGGTTTTAATCATGACGGTCTGCAAGGCGGCTTTTATTTGATGGGCAATCCCATCCTCGCGACCTTAAACGGTCCCTACCCGATCCGAAACCTTTCGGAAAAGGACGCGATCGAGAAGGTCCGCGCCATCACGGATGATTTCTTGGAAACGACCGGCAAAAAAGAAGGTCTCATTGCCTGGGTGTTTAAACTGATCATTGACGGCGAATGCATCATTTATTCCGTCAATATCAATGCCGCGACCAAAGAGATCGCGGTCTCACACCAAAACCTAAAGGATGTGTTGGATTCGTTCTTGCCGCAACAGGTCAAAGGCGGTGAAGAAGTCGACGGATTTTATATAAAAGCCGATGGCGACAAGTTCTGGGCTTTTGAGCCCATCGAACATTTTCTCGTATGCCTTGTGCCCGATGAAAATCACGCCGCCATCAACGTCCGCGTCTTTCAGGCCGACCCGGCCTTAGCCGACATAATCACGCACGACCAAAACGAAGTGCTTGAGCGTTTTATGAATCGGGTGATGCCCAAAATCACGGATCGTTACCCGCAGCTCTCACCGATGAATCAAGCCAAAACCGCGGATCCGGAAAAGCTGTTCGAAGACTTGATCTCGCTTCTTGAGAATCCCGAGCAGCGAATGCCCCGACGTGAGGTCACGCTGGAGTTGACCGGTCAACCCGCAGTGACAATGCAGCTGTCGCATCTTTTCGGTTTTCGAGCCATTAAAGAGGGAGAAAAGACGAGCGAACACCTCACGGTTTACCATGATGGACGGCACTTCTGGCTCTACACGGTCACCGCGCCTGAAATTCAAGGGCAAGAACCGCTCATGACCCTAGAGCAGATCACACCGGAACAAATCGTTGATTTAGCCCGAAGGATGGTCTGGGGACAGACTCAAGCCGACGAAGTGCTTCAAACACAAAAGTGGATTAATTGATCTGACGCAGACTCGACTCCCCTGAGCTTTTCACTCAGGAGAGTTTTTGTTTTAGGCCTTCATTCGCGTCAATGCGATGGACGCCAAAACCGCGGCGCCGGTGGCAATCGCCTTATCGTTGAAATTAAAGCGTTCATTGTGAACCGGAGCGGTGTGCTCGGCATCTTTCATACCGAGTCGGAATAAGCACCCCGGGCGCTTTAAAAGCATAAAGGAGAAATCTTCGCCGCCGGTCGTTCGGGGGAATTCCTTCACATTGTCCGCCCCTATCGTCTGTGTAGCAATTGCACGAGCTGCAGCGACATTTTCCGGGGTGTTGTACATCGCCGGGTAAAGCCGAGTGTATTTCACCTCAGCCGTTAAATCGTAGGTTTTCGCGATCCCTTGAGCAATTTCCGTCATTCGACGTTCAATCATATCTTGCACCTCGGGTTCATAAGAACGCGATGTGCCGCGCAAAAGTGCCTTTTGAGGAATCACACTGGTGCCGTCCGGGTCACCCGCCTGCGCACAGCACACTGAAACCACCGCCGCATTGTACGGGGACATATTGCGTGAGACGATCGTCTGCAAAGCTAAAATCGCTTCCCCCATCGCCACGACCGGGTCTTTGACGAGTTGCGGACGCGATCCGTGCCCCCCTTTGCCTTCAAAGACAATTTCAAAAGCATCGGCATTGGCCGTCGCATACCCTGAAACAAAACCCACAGACCCCGCCTCAAGTCCGGGCTCGGCGTGCAAAGCGTAGAACTCATCGATGCCAAAACGCTCAACAAGACCGTCTTCAACCATAAAGCGCGCGCCCGCGAAACCTTCTTCACCGGGCTGAAAAATCGCCACCAAAGTGCCCGCGAAATGGCGGTGCGCCATGAAGTATTTCACCACGGCCAAAAGTGTCGCGACATGGCCGTCGTGGCCGCAGGCGTGCATGTGCTTGGGACGTTCGCTTGCATAGGGAAGGCCGGTATTTTCATTTAAAGGCAGCCCGTCACTGTCGGCGCGAAGACCAATCGTGCGCCCGGGCGCATCGCCCTTAATCACGCAGACCACACCGGCGACATCAGGGCCGCCCACGCGGGTGGTGATGTCTTCACAGCCAAAGCTTTTGAGCGCTTCGACAATCGTTTTTTCCGTTTGAGTCAGATTGAGACCAATTTCCGGATAGCGGTGAATCGCGTGTCGAATTTGTGCGGCGACTTCAGCGCATTGAGCCATCTCTTCGGGCTTCACAATCACAGCATCAGACATTTCGAATCCTTTCGAAAAGGGAACAAGATGCTTTCAGTTATAGCCGATCTGGGGAAAAGATTTCGGAAAAAATCCGACAGGGATAATGCCTTTACCCTATTTTTCGCCTTCTTTGGTCGCAGGAGGAGTCACCGGCGCAGGACGATACAAGGGATCATTGATAATGTCGGCCGGAATGGCATTGCCGGGCAACACTTTCTGAGGACGTTGAATACGAAATAGCACTTCACCGGGTCGCACCATATTGAGATCGTACCGAGCCCGTTCTTCAATGGCATCCGCCCCTCGAGTCAGGGAGCGAACTTCGGCGGCCAGGCGTTGGTTTTCTTCGAACGTGAGCGCATTTTGCTCTTTGATATCGGCAAGCTCTTCGCTCAACGACACCAGTCGAATATAACCCCCTTGACCGCCGATCAAAGGCCAAAGCATCAACAGCAACAGCAGCAACAGGAACTTAATGATCCTATCGGGCGTAATCATCTGCCTTGGCCTTTATCCGATCAATTAGAACGACCATTCCTTGATGCAGTAAAACGCATCGCGGCCCGGATACACGGCTTGGTCATCCAATTCTTCTTCGATACGAAGCAATTGATTGTACTTAGCCATGCGGTCGCTGCGGCTCATGGAGCCGGTCTTGATCTGACCGGCGTTCACCCCGACGGCGAGGTCGGCGATGAAGCTGTCTTCGGTTTCGCCGGAGCGGTGAGAAACCACAACGGAGTAGCCGGCGCGCTTAGCCATTTCAATGGCGGCAAGCGTTTCGGTCAAGGAGCCGATTTGGTTCACCTTAATCAAAATGGAGTTGGCCACGCCTTTTTGGATGCCTTCGGCCAAAATCTTGGGATTGGTCACAAAAAGATCGTCACCCACTAATTGAACACGGCGGCCCAAAGCGTCCGTGAGTTTCTTCCAGCCTTCCCAATCCACTTCGGCCATGCCGTCTTCGATCGAGATGATCGGGTACTTGGCCACCCAGCCTTCAAGAACCTTGATCCATTCTTCGGCGGTGTAGGTCTTGCCCTGACCCTTTTGAACGTACTTGCCGTCTTCGTAGAATTCGCTTGCGGCACAATCCAAACCGATCGCGATGTCTTTGCCCGGTTCGTAGCCCGCCGCCTTAATGGCTTCAATAATCAATTCGATGGCTTCTTCATGGCTATCGATATTGGGAGCGAAACCGCCTTCGTCACCCACGGCGGTGCTCATGCCGCGGCCATTGATGATCTTCTTTAAGGCATGGAAGGTTTCCGCGCCATAGCGAAGCGCTTCGTGGAAGCTCGGAGCGCCCAACGGAATGATCATGAATTCTTGCAAATCAAGATTGTTGTTGGCGTGCGCGCCGCCGTTGATCACATTCATCATCGGAACCGGCATCTGCACAGCGCCCATGCCGCCCAAATAACGGTAAAGGGGCAAGCCGGAGTAGTTAGCGGCCGCGCGAGCGCAAGCCATGGAAACACCCAAAATGGCGTTGGCGCCGTAGTTGCTCTTATTTTCCGTTCCGTCGTCTTCGATCATTTGCGTATCGATCGAAGTTTGCTGCGTCACGTCAAAACCGATCAAAGCCGGTTGGATCTTGGCGTGAATGTTTTCCACGGCCTTCATCACACCCTTGCCGCCGTAACGGGCGTCCTTGTCGCGCAGTTCAAGCGCTTCGCGGATACCGGTGGAAGCACCGGAGGGCACGGCCGCGCGGCCCATCACACCACTGTCAAGATAGACGTCGCACTCCACCGTGGGGTTGCCGCGGCTATCCAAAATTTCACGAGCGACGATGGCATTGATCGTAGACATATCGGAAGTTCCTCAAAAGTAAGTTTCAGGGACCGCCCAACGCGGTCACCTTGATCTTAAAAATCATAAGAATCGGCAGCAGCCGACTTTGCCCGCTATTGTACCGAAGCGGTCGATCGGCCGCGACAGTCTCAAGCGGTTAAAAACTGTTTTCAAGCAGGGGCTGATTCTTGACCACACGGTCCAAAGCCACAAGCCCTTCTAAAAGTTCACGCATGCGACCAAGTGGCACCATGTTGGGGCCATCGCTCTTGGCGCAGGTCGGATTCGGGTGCGTTTCCATAAACAGCCCTGAGACGCCGACGGCAACCGCCGCCCGGGACAGTACCGGCACGAACGCGCGATTGCCACCTGAACTTGTGCCGTTGCCGCCGGGCAACTGCACCGAGTGCGTCGCATCAAAAACCACCGGTGCATTCGTTTCGCGCATAATGGCCAAGCTTCTCATATCGCTTACCAAATTGCCGTAGCCGAAAGAAGCGCCGCGCTCGCAGCACATGAAATTGTCTTCAGGCAGCCCCGCTTCGCGGGCCGCTGCACGGGCTTTGGCAATGACATTGATCATGTCGTGGGGAGCCAAAAATTGTCCCTTCTTAATGTTGACGGGTTTGCCCGATCGAGCGCAGGCGCAAATAAAGTCGGTTTGACGGCACAAAAATGCCGGCGTTTGCAAAACGTCCACATATTGAGCGACCACAGGCACCTCAGCCTCAGTGTGAACATCCGTGACCACGGGCACCCCCACAGTCTCGCGAACGCGGGCTAAAATTTCGAGCCCTTTTTGCATGCCGGGACCTCGGAAACTCGACACCGACGTACGATTCGCTTTGTCGTAGCTCGCTTTAAAAATGTAATGAATACCCAGATCGTCACAAATCGCCTTCATTTCTTGGGCGATCTCCATCACCATGGACTCACTTTCGATCACACAGGGGCCGGCCATAAGGAAAAAAGGCTTATCCAAACCGACTTCAAAACCGCAGAGTTTCATCAAAGAGACCTTTAGAAAAATACTTCGTCAAAAGGGGCCGGAGTCTGTCGATATCTCAACCCCGTTATTGGCAATCCTATTGCCTCAACTTGTTAAACATAGCACATACCACTATTTAATGCTGAAATTGACCGGGCTGATTTCTTGAATAACCGCAGGAGATGACACGGTTTTTAACCTTTTCACCCACGTGAATTAGCTTAAGGGATTTGATCTAGACGCATTGAAATTACTTACACGGCGCGAAAAGCACAAGCCTACAATGATCGGCTGTTTTGAGTTCGGATCAAGGAGTTGAAAATGACCAAATTTGTGTTTGTCACAGGCGGTGTCGTTTCTTCACTAGGCAAAGGCGTTGCCGCGGCTTCGTTAGCCACTATCTTGGAGTCCCTCGGCTACCGAGTCACCATGATCAAGATGGATCCTTACTTAAACGTTGATCCCGGCACTTTAAGTCCCTTTCAACACGGCGAAGTGTTTGTCACCGAGGACGGCGCGGAAACCGACCTTGACCTGGGGCACTACGAGCGATTTATTTCCTTGAAGATGCATAAAAATAATAATTTCACGAGCGGTCAAATCTATGAAAGCGTGTTGCGCAAAGAGCGTCGCGGTGAGTATCTGGGAAAAACCGTTCAAGTCATTCCTCACGTCACCAACGAAATTCAGGAGTTTATTCGCCGCGGAGCGGCCGACGCTGACATCGCCGTCGTGGAAATCGGCGGCACCGTGGGCGATATCGAGTCATTGCCTTTTGTTGAAGCCGTTCGACAGTTGAGCCTTCAAGTGGGACGTGAAAACAGCTGCTTTGTGCATCTGACGCTGTGCCCCTGGATTGCCTCGGCGGGCGAACTTAAAACCAAACCCACGCAGCACTCCGTTCAGAAACTGCGCGAAGAAGGCGTTTATCCCGATGTGCTCTTGTGTCGGGCCGATCGCCCGATTCCGGAAAACGAGCGCGCAAAAATTGCCCTCTTTTCCAACCTGCCCACCGACCACGTCATCAGCGTCTGGGATGCGAAAACCATTTATGAAGTACCGCTCATTTTGCACGAGCAGCACCTCGATAAAATCATTTGCAACCGTTTGAATCTCTCGGCCAACAAGGAGGCCGATCTGGGCATCTGGAAGAAAATTTGCGCTGAACTTGAACATCCGCGCCACGAAGTCAATATCGCGATGGTGGGCAAATATGTGGATTACGCCGACAGCTACAAGAGCTTAAATGAGGCCCTGCTGCATGCGGGAATTCACACGCAGCCCCGAATCAACCGGATTTTTGTCGATGCCACGGAAATTGAAGAAAAGGGGACGGATATTCTGAAAGGCATGGACGCCATTTTGGTTCCGGGCGGCTTTGGCAAGCGCGGCACCGAGGGCATGATCTCGGCCATTGAATACGCTCGAGTCAATGGCATTCCTTATTTAGGCATCTGCCTGGGCATGCAGCTTGCGGTCATTGAGTTTGCCCGACACGTCTGCGGTCTCACCGATGCCAACTCAACGGAACTCAATCCCGATACACCGCATCCGGTCGTCTCCCTCATTACCGAGTGGACGGATCGAGGCGGCGAGGTTCAAAAGCGCACGGCCGACAGCGATCTGGGGGGCACCATGCGCCTTGGCAAACAAGAGGTTCCCGTGCAAAAAGGAACGTTGGCCTACAAAATCTACGGTGACACGGTTGCCGAACGCCACCGTCACCGCTATGAGGTCAACAACGCCTACACCGCGCAATTTGAAAAGGCCGGCATGGTGATCTCGGCTCGTACACCAAAAGAAAATTTACCCGAAATGATGGAACTGCCCGCTCACCCCTTCTTTTTTGCCGTGCAGTTTCACCCGGAATTCACCTCCACTCCCCGCTTCGGTCATCCGCTTTTTGAAGCTTATATCAAAGCGGCAATTGCTCACCGTGAGCACCGCTTCTAAACACTGTCACAGGGCCCGGTCATGCGGCTGGGCCCGCGACAGACGAAATAGTTAACGGACCAATCGCCCCAGAGCGCTTTGTTTTGTTTATACTTGCCAGCGGTTGTAATTCTGGAAAAAAAGGAACGCCCAAATGACGACGATTGGTTTTGATAATCAACAATATCTCACAACGCAATCCGAACAAATTCGTCGCCGCATCGCTCAATTCGGAGGCAAGCTCTACCTGGAATTCGGCGGTAAGCTTTTCGATGACTTTCACGCCTCCCGAGTCCTCCCCGGTTTTAAGCCTGACAGTAAAATCCGGATGCTACAGCAACTCAAAAATGACGTCGAAATCGTCATTGCGATCAATGCGGCGCATATTGAAGCCAATAAGGTCCGAGGCGACCTGGGCATCACCTATGAAGAAGATGTGCTCAGACTCATTGATTCCTTCCGTGAAATGGGTCTTTATGTGGGCAGCGTTGTTCTGACCCAATATACCGGACAGAAAGCCGCTCAAGATTTCTTAAAGCGCCTGGAAACGCTGGGCATTCCCCATTACCGTCATTTCCCCATCGCAGGTTACCCGTCAGACGTTGACTTTATTGTCAGTGAAGAAGGGCTTGGCCAAAATGAGTACATCGAAACCAGCCGTTCACTGATCGTTGTGACGGCGCCGGGGCCTGGAAGCGGCAAGATGGCCACATGCCTGAGTCAGCTTTACCACGATCACAAACACGGCATCACAGCGGGTTATGCCAAATTCGAGACCTTCCCGATTTGGAATCTGCCCTTAAAGCATCCCGTGAATTTAGCCTATGAGGCAGCCACCGCGGACTTAAACGACGTCAATATGATTGACCCCTTCCATTTGGAAGCCTACGGGAAGACCGCCATCAACTACAACCGAGATGTGGAAATTTTCCCGGTCTTGAATGCCATTTTTGAGCGCATTCAAGGCATCTCCCCCTACAAGTCTCCGACGGACATGGGAGTCAATATGGCCGGCAACTGCATCGTTAACGATGAAGTATGCTGCAAGGCTTCCCGCATGGAAATTCTCCGCCGCTACTACGCGGCCGGTGTGAAACATATGCGGGGCGCATCAAATGAGCAGGAAATCAATCACCTGAAACTCATTATGAATCAGGCCGAAACGACGCCTGAAATCTTCCCGGCCGTGGCCGTCGCATTGGATAAGGCTGAACAAACCGGAGCGCCCGCCGCCGCTATGATTCTTCCCGACGGACAGATCGTCACGGGGAAAACCTCGAGCACTCTGGGATGCGCCTCTGCGGTGCTTTTGAACGCCCTTAAGGTATTAGGCGGCATCGATCACGACGTGGATTTGATTTCGGCCCGAGTGCTTGAACCGATCTGCCAGCTCAAGACTCAATACCTGTTGCACAAGAATCCCCGTCTGCACATCGATGAAGTGCTCCTGGCACTGACGATTTCGGCCTTGAGAAATGAACCGGCTCAGCAAGCCAAAGAACAGCTCTCTAAGCTTCGCGGCTCCGAAGTACACTTCACGGTGATTATCAGCGAGGAAGATGAACGAATGCTCAAACGCCTGGGGATTAACGTGAGTTGTCAGCCGCGCTACGAAACCTCGCGTCTGTACCATCGTTAATTCAAACGCAAAGCTCTGAAAAAAGTCCTCGAAGGAAAAACTTTCGAGGACTTTTTTTGAAATTTGATCAATGATCCGTGCAATCCGTTTTGTTCGCCGAATTCCATTCGGGCTGCAGCGCCACGTGATCAATGTTAAAGCGTTCCTTCACATTTTTTCGAACGGCTTCCAAAATATCGGGCCAGGAACGGTGGGAATCGATTTTCAAGTGAGCCGTAATGGCGGAGTATCCCGGGCTCATGACCCAGACGTGAAGATCATGCACGCTGAGCACGCCGGGAATGGCGGCAATCGCCTCACCCACTTCTTCATAGCTCACGCCTTCAGGAACCGCATCCAACATGACAGGGACGGTTTCTTTGAGAACGCCCCAGGCCGCATGAGCCACCAGCACGCAAATCACAAGCGACAAAATCGGGTCCACTTCCACAGGACCGCCAAAATAAATTACCGCGCCGGAAATGATCGCGGCGACCGACCCCAACAGGTCACCCAACACGTGCACAAGCGCAGCCCGAGTGTTGACATTTTTCTTATCGCGCGAAAGTGATAACGCGACACCGATATTGACAAACATACCGATGGTGGCAATCAGCATCACACTGCCGCCCGAGACCTCGTGGGGATTGGTGAGTCGATCTATGGCCTCGTAGCAGATCCACCCCAAAACCACAAACATCACCAACGCGTTGATAAAGGCGGCCAGCACTTCGATGCGGGCGTGCCCGAACGAGTGGTGACTGTCGGCTCCCTCGCGGGCGAGCCAATTGGCAACAAGTGCAAAGAGCAGACTTGCCGCATCGGTGGCCATGTGACCGGCGTCACCGATCAAAGCCAGGGAATTACTCAACAAACCGCCGATCAATTCGACCGCGGAAAACCCTAAAGTCAAAAGCACTGCGACGCCCAACACGCTCACTTTCACCTGCTGGGTCGCGTGGTTGTAGAGACTGTCGCCTTGACCGTGGCTGGAGAAAGCCCGGTCTTTTTCTAAATTGTCCGATTCCTTTTTTGCCAACATCTTTTTCTTCTCAGATTCAGACGAACGTCGGCTCGCAGTGTACTGCTTTTGAAAAATTACTCAATAATTGAAAATCACTCTCAAAAGCAAGATTCAGTGGCCGAAAACCGCTCACGTATAATGCACATCATTATGAATTGATGACGATGTTCGGGGGTTTGTAAAAGTCGCCCGAACCTTTTTTGTGATGAACTCCGCGTATTTTTTAATCCCCGGTCTAAGGCTGCCTGACGAAATCCTCAATGCGGCCTCTTTTGAAGCCGACTTTTCCCCTCTTTTGAAATTAACCGAAGGCGCCGAAGACATTATTGAGCAGCAGCTCGTGCATGATCCGGTCTTGGACGGCGCCGCTCATCTCGTCTGGCTTTGGCAAGTCATCGCCAAGAAAAACACCATGCCGGAGACCGCCGCCTTTGAATGGGAAGCCGATGGCGGCCCCGCAATGGGCGCTCAAACTTGGCGCCTGCACAGTGTCCATGAAGATACCGCAGACGGAGTCACTCAATTACGATCGCCCAAAGATGAGTTATCCGGCGAAGAGCGTGACCTTTTGCACGATGAAATTCTCGCCTGTGTCCGCGAGTTCGGATTCCAATTACAGCAATGGGCCGACCGGTGGTATCTGACAAGAAACAAGGATTGGCCACTCGTTGTGCGCCCCTGGGCGGCTCAAAAATATCAACCCTTTACCGATGAGAATCTGGAAGGTCCGGCCATTGAAGAATTTAAAGCTTTAGCTCAGAAGCTTCGCTTGATATTGAAAAAGAGCGATGTCAACACCCGACGGATTCAAAGCGGCCTTGAAACAATCGACGGCTTTTGGCCCGACGGCGGCTCCCGCCGCTATCTGCTAAAGCCCTCTACTCTCAGAGCGGTGATGGCCAATGACTCTTACGTCTGGGGCTGGGCTCAGAATGCCGGTCTATTAAATTTCCGCACAACCGCACTCAAAAACGATTGGCCGGAGGCTCCGGAAGGTGATTTGCTGGCCGTGGTCGACGGCTTATATGACAGCTATCGCCGTCGAAACTGGAATGATTGGGCTCAGGCGCTTCCCGGCGTCATTGAAACGGTGCAACACTTGGCCGATCTTGCCCACAAACGCCGCGCCTCGCGGCTTGTCCTTGTAGCAAGCGGCGCCCGCGACACGCATACGGTCGTCGTTGATCAAACGTCAGGAGCCAAGGGGCTTTTTGCCCGGTTCAAAAAGAAAAAGGCGCTGGATCTCAACCTTTTTTTAAGCGAGGCTGGTCTATGACACGATTTATTACTCGTGAATACAGTCCCGCGATTGTCGGCCATTTGACCGACGAAGGTTTTCTTGAGCCACTAGCTCGAGTGCTGGCCGCCCGGGGCATTGAGTCGGGAAACGATCTGAAGGCTGACTGGCGAGCGATGTTGCCGCCTGAAACACTTTTGGGGACCACCGGCGCTGCCCGTCTTTTAGCCGATGCCATCGAAAAAGGTCTTCGCATCATGGTGATTGCCGACTATGACTGCGATGGCGCCACCGCATGCGCAGTGGCCATGATGGGGTTAAGGAGCATGGGGGCCACGGTTGATTATCTGGTACCAGATCGTTTTGTCTACGGTTATGGTCTGACACCGGCGATTGTGGATTTAGCCGCGCAAAAAGGCGCCCAAATGATTCTCACCGTTGATAACGGCATGGCGAGCATCGACGGCGTTGAGCAGGCCAAAAAACTCGGTATTGAAGTCATTATCACGGACCACCACCTGCCCGCCGACACACTGCCCGCTGCCGCCTGCATCGTCAATCCCAATACTCCGGGGTGCGACTTTCCCAGCAAGAATCTCGCCGGCGTTGGCGTGATGTTTTATGTGCTGATGGCACTTCGGGCGGAATTTCGCCGGCGCGGCCGCTTTGACGCCCGCACTCAGCCCAGACTTGACGCGCTCGTTGATCTTGTAGCCCTGGGAACCGTGGCTGACGTGGTTAAATTAGACCGTAACAACCGCATCCTGGTTCAGCAGGGATTGGCTAAAGTTCGGTGCGGTCACACGCACCCGGGGTTAAAAGCGCTCTTTGAAATCGCCGGGCGCCCGAGCGCTCAGGCCCGCGTGAGGGATTTCGGCTTTGTGATCGCCCCCCGCATCAACGCGGCGGGCCGACTAGATCTGATGACCGCAGGGATTGAATGCCTGATGAGTGATACTGACGATCAAGCGCAGCACTACGCCAAGATTCTTGATGACTACAACCGTCAGCGCCGTGAGTTGGAACTGGACATGCAGTGGGACGCAGCGATGCTGCTCAACAAAATAGATGTCACCAAGCGCCACACACTCACGCTCTACGAACCGACCTGGCACCAAGGCATTGTGGGTCTTGTCGCAAGCCGCATCAAAGAAAGCAAACACCGGCCGACCATCGCTTTTGCCAACGCCTCCGACGGCGAGATGAAAGGCTCCGGCCGCTCAATCGAAGGGGTTCACCTGCGCGATATGCTGGATTTAGTCACCAAAACGGCTCCCGGCATCATCAAAAAATTTGGTGGGCACGCCATGGCCGCTGGCCTTACCATCGACGCGCATCGTTTTGACGATTTTGCTCAGGCGTTTGAACGTGTTGTGCAGGCTAACTGCGAAGAAGATGTTTTTGAACGGCATGTTCTTGTTGACGGCGAACTCAAACCGCACGACATCAATGCCTCGTTGGTCGAGGCGATTAATACTCAAATTTGGGGACAAGGGTTTCTTCCGCCTCTTTTTGCCAATGAATTTAGGGTATTGCATCAAACCGTGCTCAAGGGCGGTCACCTTAAACTCATGCTTGAGTTGGACGGCGCGCGTTTTAACGGAATCTTTTTCAGACGATCAGCCGAAGTGCCCTCAGTGGCCCGATTGGCTTACCGACCGGAAATCAATGAATGGATGGGGCAACGAAGCATTCAACTGGTTATTGAACAGGTGGAAGGGTAGCCACTGCACCGCCAGTTTCTAACTTAGGTTGAATCTGTTGAAGTCACATAAAATTTAGCATTTTGAAACCGTAATTCATTTTTATCTAGATTAAAACGGATTATGAGCAGAAATAGTCAAAAATCACACGACTTTTGACCTTGCCTGAAAATGGTTGACCGTTTTTAAAAAGCTCCTGCACCACCTTGTTTTTTCTTGATTTTCGGCTAAAATTAGGACCTTTATTTTAGGTGGTGTCGATATGACTCGTAAGCCTTTTGTTGTCGCCAACTGGAAAATGAACGGCAATCTCAAAGCCAACGATGAATGGCTTTGCGCCGCTTTGCCGCAAATGAACGGCACGCGCCTTCATTGCGATGTGGCGGTGTGCGCCCCGAGCGTGTATCTGCCTCAATTGGTGATTGGCTTTGAGCATAGTGCGACACTCGTGGGTGCTCAAAACTGCGCCCAATACGCCCAAGGCGCTTATACCGGTGAAGTGTCGGCGGCGATGCTGGCTGATATCGGTTGTGATCTGGTCATTGTCGGTCATTCAGAGCGTCGCACGCTTTTCGGTGAAACCGATGAAACGGTGGCTGAAAAAACCAAGATGGCTTTTGATCACGGCGTAATGCCTATTGTCTGCGTCGGTGAAACGCTTCAGGAACGCGAAGCCGGTCAGACGATTGAAGTGGTGAGCCGTCAATTGCGTGCCGTTTTAGATAAAGCCGGCATCATGCCACTGGTGGCGGGCGCCGTGGCCTATGAACCCGTCTGGGCCATCGGTACCGGCAAGAGCGCCAGTGCCGAGGATGCCCAAGCCGTACACCAAGCTTTGCGCGCAGTGTTGGCCGAAGTCGATGAAGAGGCCGCTCAGCGCACGCGCATTTTGTATGGCGGCAGCGTCAAGGCGAACAATGCCCCTGAGCTTTTTGCGCAACCCGATATTGACGGTGCGCTGGTGGGCGGAGCATCGCTGAAAGCTGAAGATTTCCTGGCTATCTGCCACTGCGCGGATAACCTGTAATTGAGAAACGAATTTAAACCATTTTTGAGTTAAAGGAAAAGAATAAAGATGTCCTCCATGTTGATCTCCATCGCAATCGTGGTGCAAATCATCTCCGCGGTCGCCGTGATCATTTTGGTCTTGTTGCAACACGGCAAAGGCGCCGACCTCGGCGCTGCATTCGGCAGCGGCGCGAGCGGTTCCATTTTCGGTGCTTCGGGCTCTGCCAACTTCCTGTCCCGCTCCACCGCCGTAGCTGCTACGCTCTTTTTCTTGGCAACCATCGCTTTGACGTTGGGTTCCGGCGCTTTCAAGCAAACCAGTGTTCCGACCTCGGGTGTTTTGGGCTCCGTGGAACAATCGCAATCTGTTGACGCAGATCAAACAAACTCAACTCAACCGGCAGCTCCGGCCTCGCAATCTCAACAGATTCCGCGCTAAAATAATGAACTCTGATTTGGGAGTTTTCTCCTGAAACAGAGCGATTCGCGGCCGTGGCGAAATTGGTAGACGCACCATCTTGAGGGGGTGGCGGAGCAATCCATATGAGTTCGACTCTCATCGGCCGCACCAGAATACGAAACCCGAATGTCAGACAAAATCAGACATTCGGGTTAATTTTTAATCAAATCAAACAGTTATCCACCGCAGTTACCACAAGTTCCGTAAAGCCTCGCCATTAATGGCGGGGATATAAGGAACGCC
>ERZ791796.724-NODE-724-length-29307-cov-6.691679_pt1 | contig 29307 bp, 29 predicted proteins | sample MGYA00510311_ERZ791796 | MGnify/ENA primary metagenome ERZ791796 (study PRJEB30046, sample SAMN00792042) | human gut metagenome | study: EMG produced TPA metagenomics assembly of the A metagenome-wide association study of gut microbiota in type 2...
CATATGACAAAGCCAGAATCATTGTCATGGAGATGGCTGACAGCTTAGTATTACAGTTGACGGACAAAGGTCTGGTTACGGACAGCCTGACACTGGATGTGGGCTATGACCGTGAAAACTGTGACAGCGGTAAGTACAGAGGTCCGGTACACATTGACCACTACGGCCGCACTGTTCCGAAAGGTGCTCATGGCAGCACAAAACTGGATAATCCGACCAACCTCGGAAGCATCCTGATCTCTGCCACAACTGAGCTGTTCGAGAGAATAGCTGATAAAACCCTGACGGTAAGACGGATCACAATAGCTGCCAACCGTGTGATTAAAGATAAGGGATTCTTCCAAGTTGACCTATTCACGGACACAACCAAGTTGGAAAAAGAGAAAAAGCTGCAAAATGCGATGCTGGGTCTCAAGAAGAAGTTCGGCAAGAACGCCGTACTAAAAGGAACCAACTATCTGGATGGTGCAACAATGAGAGAAAGAAATCAGCAAATAGGCGGCCACAAGGCCAAGTAAGGAGGGAGAACATGGACTACAAGAACACACCGGAAGGCAGGGCCGTCCAAAGTAAGTATGGCAAAATCCTCCATGCCTCCCGCCCGGAGCCGCCACATAATCATCCCCGTATGCCGATGTCAAATCGAGCTAAAATCTTCTCTCCGTTTGCCGCCTTACGAGGCTATGAGGATGAGATTGCTTCCGAGGGCAGAGACCACCTCAAAGGAAACAGAATCGAGCTGTCTGAAGAAGGCAAGGAAGTTCTAAATCAAAAGATCAGCCAGCTTTGGAAAGGTCAAAAGATCACAATAAAATATTTCACGGACGGCTACTATGAGAATGTAGCCGGAGTATTGGATGCTGTGGATGTGATAAACAAAGAACTACGAATTTACACAGGATTTATAAATGATACCGGCAAAGAGCTGTCGACCATTATTACATTTGAGGATATATTAGAGATTGGGGTGAATATGACTTGAACTACTACTTTTGCGATTCCTGCCGCTACTGCTTCTCTGCTGAGAAACTGCCGAATCGATGCCCCGACTGCGGAGCGGTAGCACACGATAATAAAAAGGCAGTACGGCCGGCGAGTAAAACGGAAATCGAGGAATTGCTCAAAATACAGAAAGAAGATAAGGAGGACACACAAAATGAAAGCACATAAATATTGGTCACTTGGCGCACTTGCCTGCATGGCAGGATGCTTCTACACGGGCTGCAAAAAGCTGATGCAGGCTCACAAGTATTTCGCTTGTGGCTCTCTGGTCTGCATGAGCATGGCAATCTACTCCGGTCATAAAATGGCACCGAAGAAGAAAAAAGCTGAAAAGCCTGAAAAATAAGAACACATGCCCTCGCCGTAACAAGCGAGGGCTTTTTTGAACTCCAGGAGTTCATTTTATTTCCGTTACAAACTATACACTTCCATCATAAGCCGTATCCCGACTTTCAGACCTTCCTCAAAAGCGGTCTTCTCCCATGTGCAGCACACCGTCCCCTGCCGGTCCATAATCTTTTCCCAGAGTGGGATCTTATCGCCGACATAGTCATCTACCAGCCTATCCATACCTTCCAAGCCACGTAGCCACTCTTCCAGTTCCTTTTCTTTTTCTTTCGCTGCTTTCCCGGCAACTGTGTTCTTCTCTACTGGATTATTCTCCGTGTAATGCTCGTAGATCAGATCCAGCAGATTCTCCACTGGCGGATAATACTCTGGCTCTGTTTTTTTCAAATACTCCTCCAGCATCTCCTTCAATTTTTCTATAATGCTACCATCATTCCCAACTGAGATTCATTTCCTCAGTTACGGCACATATTACCGTAGACTTCTACACATAGCAACCTATTTTTTGCGGTCTTTCGGATGGCCCATCTTCTCCTTCACTTCATCCGGCACATCAATCAGTCCGAACCGATAGAACATCCCATAGATGTAAGTCACTCCCCGGATATCCCCCAGAGCTTTCGGGCGGTTTACCACTTCTCCTACCTTTTTTATATTGTTCAGTGCCAGCAACACCGAACTCCAAGCCAGGCTTTTACTATTCTCCCGGCGGTCGATCCACAGTTCCTTTGTATATTCGCCACTTCTGCCTTTTCGTATTTCATAGGTAAAAGGTAAGCCGGAATAGGTTTTAAAGCGCACACCAGAATAAAGCAACACCGTCTCCCACAGGCGCTCCTCTGTTGGCTCTGATCTCAGTTTTCTTACCGCTCTGTATCTCCGCCGTCGCTCTGCTCCAACGCTAATTTTTTCTATATCAGCAGTACTTGGGAAGTATACACCTTTCTGATATGGTAGGTACGAGGTAACGGAGGCTTTGGAGAGTTGAAGAGTATTTGCGGTTGAGAGGATGGCTTCTTTATAGTTCTGTGTTTCTCGATACTCCTCAAAGGTATCCTGTACCTTCTCCGCCACATCCGATTCATACACACCAGCCGTGATGAGCAGCTTTCTTACCTTGATAGGGTTTAGAGCTAGATCATCAGCGATGGATCGGAGGGAGCATTCCTCCTCATAAAGCGCCACAGCACTTTCCATCTGCTCTTTTAGATTCTTCCCAGCATCATACTCCGGCTTTAGCTTCTTTCGACCGCCACCAGGCTTCCGAGATTTATACGCTCTTTTTTCTCCCATAATTATTCGTGCAGCTCCAGCGGCAGACCATCCGGGTCATGGAAGAAAGTCATCTTCTTTCCGGTATAGTCATCCACACGGATTGGCTCACATTCTATACCTAATTTCTCCAGCTCTTTCACCGTCTGCTCCACGCTCTCTACACAAAAAGCAAGGTGACGTAGCCCACATGCTTCCGGACGGTTCACACGCTTCGGAGGATTTTCCTCAGCAAAAATCTCCAGCTCCGTGTGTTCATTGACACGCAAATCCAGCTTCCAGTCCTTTCTCTCCGGGCGGTAGTTTTCTCTGATAACAGAGAAGCCCAGTTTGTTTACATAAAAATTCTTTGCAGTTTCGTAGTCAGATACGATGATTGCGATGTGGTGTATTTTTGATAAATTCATTTTTCATACGCTCCATTTCTTTTATTTCCGTTGCAAACTATACAGCAACCTTCAAAAAATGCCGTGTGAACTCCTGGAGTTCAGTTTGTCCACACGGCAATGGTTTTATTTCAGTTTTTCGAGGATCTCATCCGCACTCATACCGCTCGCCAGCAACTTCTTCAGCACAGCCTCTGCTTCGGTCTTCTTAGCTTCTTCAGCGGCCTTAGCATCTGCCTTTGCTTTCTTCGCTTCCAAGGATGCCATTTCTTTTTCGGCCTTCTTCAGAGCAGACTTCTTCTCTTTCAATGTGTTCTTCTGCTCCTCAATCGCTTTCTGGATGGATGCGATCTCGGTATTCAGAGACGCAATAGCTTCCTTCTTCTCTACGATCTGGGATGCATAGTCTTCGGTGATATTGGTTTTAGGACGGTTTTTGCTACCTTTCGTTCTGGGCATGGTGATAACCTCTTTCCTTTTATTGTTGTTTAAGTATAACACTACAGAAATATTATTTCAATTTAGCGAGAATATCATCAGCACTTACACCATCTGACAGCATCTTTTCAACCACATCGTCTATCTCAGACTTCTTCGCTTGTTCCGCTTCTTGTTTCTCTGCCAATGCCTTTTCCTCAGCTTTTATTCTATCTTCTTCCTCTTTATTTTGAATTTCTTGTAGCTTTTGCTTCTGTTCAACAATCAAATTATCGATTACTTCAAGAAAACTATTTGCATGCGCCTCAGATATTGGTAAAGATTCAACTCGGCATTTATCCAAAATCTGCAATATACGCCGTTTTAAGGTTTGGAATCCCTCTTCTGGCAACTTAATCTTATAGTCCTGGGTGCATATATTAACCTGCCACATTCTCTTAAAGTAATCTACAAAGCTACTTTTTTCTGCATTTGTCACCTTTTCGAACCCATCCGCTGTAGCCTCGGCCATCTCGACATCAAACATATCAAACCGCTTATTCTGCGTTTGAGCCAGTGCATTCAAGGGTTCTTTCTTCATCAAGTTCACATAAAGAGCTTTGTTCTTTTCAAACATCAATGTGTTTGAACTCAAAAAATCATTAATTATTTTATATGCATTCCATTCTTCCGGCAAAAATAAATCCTTATTTTCATCACCAATAATCATACGGTGGCGTGGTTGCTCTTCTCCGGTATGAATCATTTTTTCAATCTGCTTATGAATTCCACCGCTAATTTTTTCCCACTTAATATCTGGGAGCTGAATATTATACTTTCTAGCCCAGCAACTATTGTACAGCAAATTCACATAATCATTTAACTCCAATGTGCCAGTATATGCTTCTTCCAAAAGTATTGGGTATCCGTCCCTTATATCAACTTCATCCAAATCTAAAAGTCTATTCATTCGCACTTTTTCTTCCGGGGTAATAGCTTTGTCTCTATTTATGATATAATCAAATTCTGCATCAAGAGTATCTTTCGCCCACTCTCCATGCCTAATCCATTGCTTAATTCCACCTGTAATGAATTTATCATCATAAAATCCAGGGTAAAGTATAGACACCTTTTCATCAGAAAAAAGCGTTCCATATCGCACACTTTCTGGAATCAATCCCGCCCGGAAACACAGTACATATGAAAGATATGTAAAAAGCCATTTTTCTCTATTATCAATATGCTTTTCATTAAGTAATACATATATTCTTTTAAAATCTTGAATTGCACATTTAAGGCTTCGGATATTATGCGGTCTATGTTTAAGCAACTCCTGAATTTTGTCTTTTTCACTTTCGAGTTCCGCTCTTGAATGTCCAGAATATTTCTTTGAGATCAACTGTTCCAGTGGTATTCCTTCTACTGATGCACCTGAAAAAATAGAACTAATAATTTCCTTATATTTTACAAGGAGTGCTTTGTATTCTTGAGAAACCACATCATCCTTACACTCTATACTATCAATTACATTAGAAACCACTGAAGAGTAATCCGGTACATAATGTATCGTTCTTTGAATAATTTTTTCCTTTATTTCACTATATTTAATTTTATCTTTTTCACTTGACTGTATTTTTTCCTCATTTGCCACTACGATTGTATTAATATGAAGATTTTCACAATAATCGTTGATACAGCCTAATAAATCAGACGTTGGAATATCAGTACGTTCCAAATCATCAAATATCAAGATTACTTTTTTATCTCCCATTTTAGGTTCGACTTTTACAAAATCAATAACATTAAAAGATAATGCTCCACTCACAATGCTTTTCCAAGGCTCTGGAAGGTGTTCAGCACCTTTATCCGCAACTGTCTTAAAAACTCCAGTATACTTTTGAGCCTTTTCAGCCCATCCAGAAGCTGGAGTATTTAATTCAGCTACGGTTCTAAGCCAGCATTGCTTTACTTCTTTCTTTACCTCTTCTATCGATGCCATGCCAAATAGACTCACACGCAAACACACACATTTATCCTTTAGCGCATTTGATAAGCTATTATTTAATAAATATGTTTTTCCGCATCCCCACTCACCAGTGAGCATCAGTGCTCCAACAGGTTGTGGTTCATCACAGTAATATTTCAGTTCTTCTAAAGTATCCATATCGTACCTCCCATGAGGTCAATCGCTCATTCTTCACATCTCAGCCGATCATAAGATCGTTGCCTGCTGCTCACCACGGAGAGGTGTGTGATTATTACGAGCAGCGTAGGGAGCTTCCGCTCCCAGTATATCACAATTTCATCCAGTTTTACAGAGGCTTATTCTTTCCGATTGATATCTGCTGCCTCAACAAAGCTACGCATCTTCTCCAATCCATCAGTTTCATTATATAAATACACCTCTGGAATCTTTCTTGACAAGAACAAAGCACTTCCCTCTGTAACCGAATACGCTCCGCAGCGATGAAACAAAATCACATCATTCCTTGAAACTACCGGAAGTTCAACCTCACGAACCAAGACATCTGCAACCGTGCACAGGCTGCCGCAAATACAATATGGTTTTGTTTCTGGCGATGTATTCAGCACTTCCATTTCTGGTATCTGCATCGCCATCGTCTGACCGTGGTATTTCAAATGATGAATTCCACCGTCACAGATAATGTAATTGGTATCACTGTTATTTTTTATATCCATTACTTTAGTCGCATACGTACCGCATGGAGCGGCAAGATAACGTCCCATCTCAATTCCTAATGGATATTTAGCAGCAAACGTAAGAATGGTATCCTTATTCTCAAGCAATGTTGCCTCTTCAGCTTCATCATAAGGCGGATTAAAATAGTCCACTGGAAATCCCGGTCCCATTTCAACCAGCTTCGACACAAACCCAGTTTCTTTCTTGAACCGCATAAGTGCAGCATCCAGTTTCTCAAAATCCCTATCGATTTGACGCTTTTTCTTCTGCGTCCCAGAATAATAATGGATTCCATAAATATCCAAATTCGGATAATTTGCCTGATTTGCAAGAACGCTCAAGATATCTGCTTCAGACATCCCAAACTGGTTGCCGCTAGTAAGACGCAGAATGACCCTCTGTTGCTTATTTGCTTTTTTCGCTGCTTCCTGTTCAAGTTTTACATGAAGAATACTCTCAGCCGTTGCAATATCGACTCCGTATTCAATCGCTTCTGTGACATCTTCAATTTCTTTATTGACACCAGAATAAATAATTCTGCTACCTGGAATTCCGTAAGCTTTACAGATTTTCAGTTCTCCAGGGCTGCACACCTCAACATGTCTAAGGTTTTGCGGAAGACGGTTCAAAAGGAACGGATTCGCTTTTATTGAAAAGGTCAAAGGAATTTCCGGCAGTTCCCGGTTCACAAAGTCAATCCGCTTTTCAAACACATCGGTATCAAAATAATAGGCTGGCGTGGATACATTTCTGAAGTTTTTCAAATATTCTCGAAGCTCCATATTATGCACCCAGTTTCTTAAGCATTGTGACCATATCATCCACAGAATTAAAGTTTTCAGCCACAAGATCTTTCGGCTTGATCTTCACATCAAACTCATCCTCAAGTTCTGCCACCAAAGACATAATATCAAAAGACTCCAAAATGCCATCTCCAATCAGCTTCTTCTCATTTTCAAAATCAACATCCGGGCGAAGATCCATCAGAATATCCATTACTTTCTCTTTCATTGTTACATTTCCTCCTTAAGTGTAGTCATATCTATCTTTCCACTTGCCAGTTTCGGCAAGGCAGAAACCTGTTTAACTTTTCGCGGAACCATGAATCCTGGCAGCACTTTACGAAGTTCCAAAACCACCTGTCTCATCGCAGTTTCACCTGAATAGAAAAGATACAGCACTTCTTTTTCCTTATTGTAAAGAGAAACGCATTCATCTACTCCAGCAATCTGATTCGCTGCATATTCGATTTCATCCAATTCCACACGATGTCCCATGTGCTTCACCTGACGATCCATTCTGCCATGAAACTCCAGAAGTCCATCTTCACGGATACGTCCATAATCACCTGTGCGGTACATCCGTTCAGGATAACCTTTATAGTTAGGATTAACAATAAAACTCTTTTCTGTACGCTCTGGATCATTGTAGTAACCCAGTGCAAGAATTGGTCCGCTCACACAGATTTCTCCGATTTCACCGTTCTGTGTTTCAGTCAAATCCTCATTCAAAAGAAATACTCGATAATTATTATAAGGTATGCCTATAGGAAGCTGTTCATCCTGACTTACCAGATGATTCACCTCATAATAGGTACAGGATGCCGTTGCCTCAGTCGGTCCGTACTGATTTACAAACTTCGCATCTGGCAAATTCTGCTGCCATACAGACAAGCAGGATGCTGGCATCACTGAACCAGAGAAGCAAATCTTTTTCAATGTATTCAATTTCACTTCCTCGAAAGCTCCAAGAGAAAGTGCAACGGTAAATGCAGATACACTCCATCCAACGGATGTAACCTTATGCTCATTCATATAATCGAACAGACGATTCGGTTCCATGAAATATTCTTTTGGAATAATTACAGAAGAACATCCTTTATACAACGGAACATAAATATCCCGGATTGCAGCAATATAATCAAGTGGAGACTGATTTCCAAGCCGATCATTCTCATCAATTTCCATAACTGATACATAACTCTCAATATAACAAATAAGCGACTGATGAGAAGTAATCACTCCCTTTGGTTTTCCTGTTGAACCGGAAGTAAAAATAACATACAGTGGATCTGTCATAATCATGTTTCTACGAATTTCCTGCAGCTTCTTTTCATCTGTGTTTTCTTGCATTGCCTTTTCCAGTTCAAATACAGGAATTCCCTGCGCCAGTTCTTCTGCTAGAGCAAGATTGTCCGCATCTGCAAGAATAGCTGACGGCTTCAGAGTCTCAACTATAATATCAATTCGATACCGCGGCAGCTTACCGTCAATCGGTGCATAGGCATGTCCACTATAAACAATTCCCAGATAAGCTGTAATAGTTTCAACCTTTCTTCCACTTATCACAGCAATCGGTGCCGTCCCATTCACATCTGCAAGAGCTGTTCCAATCTTTTGGCTTGCACACAATACATCATGGAATGTGATTTCTTTGGAATCTTCCATGTACACGGCTTTGTCAGGAAATACTGATTCGCTCGTTTCAAGCCATTCAAGTACGTTTTTCATTACATTACCCCTTCTTTCTTTTACTTTAACTGCTTCAGAACATCATTATAGTTATCATAGAAAAATGCTTCTTTATTTTCTGAGATAAGGATTTGTCCCAGAACCGCACTTTGTCTATCTGCCAATTCCCCCATCATGTGACCATCGAGATCAACATAATCATCATCTGTCCTTGAAAGATATTCGTTTTTCAAATAGTTAAGATCATAAAACGGCACATTATATTCACTACACAGCTCCGTAAAATATTCATGAACCTCGTCCATATTCTCATTTTGCAATCTGTATGGTGGCAATGCCGACTGCACACAAACAAGTTCTATATCATTATCTTTGCAATATTTAGCGATTTTCTTGAATGCCTCTACATTCTCTTCTTTTATACTATCTTCATCAAAATCCCAGCTTGGCCATTCAACTCCTGACTTCTTCAAACCGTAACGAAATCCTCTGCCTTTGTATTCAAAACTACCAACTGCACCAATAATTGAATATGTATTCTGGATAGACGACTCATCTCCTGACAAATAAGCCTTATTTAACTTGCACTTCAAATTTTGCGGAATTCGTTTAACCATTGCCGCATTCAAATTGTAATCAGCAAATGTATCGTTATAATTGTCTTTCATCAGAATATTCTTAATATAATCGACCCATCTATTTCCTGTCAGCCGAAAAAGAAGGTTCGTGTCAGATCCAAACGTGCCCTTATGATCATTATCCCAATAGGACGGATCCAGATCTAATATCACTCTTTTATATTGGCCATTTACATTTGCTTCCTCCATAATATAGCAAAGATTCGCAACCGGCATCAAACGCCTTGATAAGTTGAACACCTGATTTCCTGTCACATCAGACATTACATAAGGGTCATAGCTTGTTTCACCATGGGATTCCCCTATAATTAGGGTATCACACTCTGCGTTCTTAGCCTCTTTTAATAAAATTTTCAAAACAGATGGCTGCGCCAACATAAAAGTCAATGAAACAACTACAATTAAATTTACAATAATGAACCCTGCAATTCTCTTAAAAGTTCGCATACATGAAACCTCCCGCCGAAGCAACTCTTCCAAAGCAAGCTATCATTTGAACAACTATCGTCCAGAATGCAACTTGCACCCAGTAGTTTTTAGTTCCAACAATCCGCCGAACTTCAATATTTTTTTCATGTAGGGCATCAACAATTAGAAGAACAAGACAACCTGCCAAAAGCACTGCTATATCTGTGGTCGTTAATGCAATTACAGACAAATCTGTTTTTCCAAATGCAAACAAATGGACAAATAATTCACCAGCTGCACCTGCAGTATAAGTACAATCGAATATCCACCCAATTGTGACAATGAACAAAGTTCGAATCAGGCTAAGCACTTTCCAGTATCCAGCCTGGCTGTCAATATGCAGCTTGTTTTTCCACACCGCATACTCATCAACCAGAATTGCACTGATTGCCAGAATAATACCATTATATAAGCCCCACGCCAGATAGTTTGTACCTAAACCATGCCAGACCCCTACTAATGCAAATACAACAAGATCCGCAATTGCCATGGCAACACGGGTAGCTGTTTTTCTGGATGCAACTTTTTTTAGCTTTTTCTTTAGTGTTCCCATCCATCCAGCCATTGAAACTGGATAAAAAATGTAATCCTTCATCCATGTTCCAAGCGAAATATGCCATCTTCTCCAGAACTCACCAAGTGACAAAGAAAAATATGGCTGCCTGAAATTTTCCTTTAACCCGATTCCGAAGCATTCCGATGCACCACGGATTACATCAATACCACCACTAAAATCGCAATATAACTGGATTCCATAGAACACAAGTCCAATCCATGCCGTCAAGCCATATGGCGTTACACCTTCATGAAAAATTGCATTTACATATACGCCAATACGATCTGCAATCAACATTTTTTTGAAGAATCCCCACAGCATTAACTGGACACCATACTTAATATTTTTCCAGTCCAACTTATGCTCTTTAAAAAGTTCGGGAGCAAGTTCACTGTATTTGCTGATTGGTCCCTGTACGAGCTGTGGGAAAAAACAGGTAAAAAGCAACACTTTCCAATAATCCTGCTCAGCCTCCAGTCTTCCCCAATACACATCCAGAAGGTACGAAATAACCTGAAGTGTATAATAGGACATACCAATTGGGAGCAAATATTTTTTAATCACACCTAGGATCGTCATTTCGTTACCGAAAATCATGAGATTTCCCTGCGTAAAAATAGACAAACCAGATAAGTATTTCAAAAAGATTAAGATAAACAGACATGCTCCCATGGCTGCTATTAAAACCTTCTTTTTTCTGTCGTCATCTACTTTTTCAATTTTCTTTGCCGCAAGATATACGATCACGCTCGTTAACACCACGAAAAATAGGCCAACCGTGCTTGCAGCATATACAAATGCAAAACTAAGCACAATTAGCCATTTCCAACGATATTTATGAGGAATACTATAGAATAGCGTTACCCCCCCCCCTAAAAATAGGAGAAATTCAAGAGATGTAATATCCATTTTCTTTTTCCTTTCCTTTTGTGAATTTTATAGACTATTTTATCTTAAAAGGGCACACCTTAATGCATTGATAGCAACGAACACATTTGCTTTCATCTATCTGCGGATACTCAAAGCCTTCTTCGTCCTCCACCATAGATATAGCTTCTTTCGGACAGATGGCATAACAAGCCGTACAACCGCAGCATTCTTCTTTTCTTTTATATAGTACCGGTACTTCCTTCATCTTTCTTCTCCTGACAATCAAACACAAAATACAAAGAGTAGTCCATATTCTTCATTGTGTTTATGCTCTCTGCCCCCCCCCGATTACTCGGAGTACTTTTTTGATTGTTTTCTTAACTTTTCGTTTGACTTTTGTCATAAAAGAGACCTTAATCGGAGCAGCATATTTTTGTTTAAGTTCTTCAAAACTGATGCTTTGCATATCATCAAAGAATGTATTTCTCTGCATTGGTCTAGCACACGATTTGTATTCAGCCGGGTTACCTCTCACACCATCTTCATAAGATACTTCTTGCAGTTTCATGCTACTTCTAATTTTCTCAAAGACATCTTTTCCTTTTTCTGTGCGAATGAGCACCAAAGAGGTACCCATGCCATCATTCATATCAGGAGCCACATCATTAATGCCCCAGAAGTCTGCAATTGTCAGATCAGACATTTTTACATTTTTTGCTGTGCATTCATAACAAGAGGGTCTTAAACAATAATCTCTCAAAAACATTTGCATATAGGCATCTTTGTCTTTGAAAATATATAATTTCTTTGTTTCGCCATCTGGAATACTCTTGCAAATTTCTTTCATTCCAAAGTCAGTCCAGCTATCATCCTTGCAGCGAAAGTTAATGCCTTTTAGTTTTCCACCTATCTTTTGTTCCTGATGCTCAGCATACTTTCTCCACAACGCCGGAGAAGGGGCTCCATGACAAATAACATCAACGCAAATCAGATTCTCGTACTCTTTGCCGAGGAAACTTTTAAGGCCATTTACCTGACATCCGGTTCCACTAAAAAGCACAAGCTTTCCTGACATCAAATCCTCTTTGACCGACTTGTATGTATTACCAACTTTCGCCTGCAAATACTTTGAACCACGCAGTTTTGTCAGTTGTTCCTTGCTTGTGACGGAAATAAACTCGGCTGAGTAGCAATCCTCTGCCATGGCAACGCCATATACAACACCCTGCTGTTCCAATACATACTCTGCCAGTGAGGAAAATACCGCGCCAGAAGAACTACTCAATCTAACATCTTTATCCGTATTATAACCGGCATAAACCTTTAACGGTTTCATCCTTAATATCCTCCCCTCTAGTCCAAATATCATATGAACCCTATAAATCGCAGTAACTTCTTTTGTTTTTTAAGAATCTTTTGTCCAGCTAATATAATGGCAAAGCTAATAACCGAGGTCATCGCAAATCGCAGGCTCCAATACAAATACCAATCGTCACTCTGTATGAATTTTCCAATTACTGTTAGCACTGCTATGTGAACATAAAAAATTCCATACGAACAGTCACCGATTCTTCCCAGTAGCTTTGTATTTCCGCCTTGCGTATCAGATTGTTTGAACATCCAATCGATTACCGCAACCGAATATAGGAAAGATCCAACAGTAATCTGGCTAGTATAGAATCCCATACTCATGCCAAGTTTTCTCAACGCGAGTGCCTCTACGCAGCTAACTGCCCATGCAATCAAGACTTCCCATCCACTACATTTCAGTTTTAGTCCACATCTTACAGTGATTCCTAGATAATAAAATCCAAACCATGCTGGAAACAGTGTTTCATAAAGGCGTGGCGAAGATCCAGTCGTAAAATTCCACGCATATACATACAGAAGATAGCAGGGCGTAATCAGCCACAAGAGATTTTTAATCGTTTTACTTTCTTTTACAACATGAACAAGCCACGGCGTAATGATTGTAAGTTGAATCAATACGACAATGTAGTAAAAAGGTGTGGCCGATTTTCCAACTATAAATCTGTAAGTATATCCGAGCCAATATACCCTCACACCGTGGTGAATATCTTTTGCCAAAGATATTCCACTATAAAACAAAGACCAGATTACAAAGGGTACGCACAGTCGCCCCCCCCCCGATTTAAAATCCACTCTTTATAGCTGAAATCCTTATTACAAATCTATTCTATAGGCACGAAGTACCCGGACGTAAAGACAAATTCCTCTGATACTTTGCCAATACTCTCTTTTTCTTTCCATTTCATTATTTCCTTAGAATCTTTTTGATTGGTCCCATCACCAGCTGCTTCTCTTCGGCATTCATTCCAAGGAAGTACATTGAGATTCCATATACCCAAGTATAAATAATCGCAAACATCCCAAGTTTAATGAGACCAGTAACATTAGCAAATCTCATAATAAGAATTCCAACAATACCCGGTGCGATTAACGCAGGAATAAATTTAGCAATTTCTTTCCAAAAGTAAAACATATTCATGCCAATGCGAGCATGATAATACCAGTTCATGAAAATAATGTTTCCAGCAATAAGAGAAATTGCTGTTCCAAGTGCAGCACCAGCCGGTCCCATAATCTTAATTAGAGGAATGCTGACAAAAACATTAGCAATAGCGATAAACAGATAAACAATGGATCGCGCTTTATGCATATTCTTTGCACGCTGTATTTCAATACCAAGATTCTGCACCAATGGAACTGTTACCGGGATAATCAGCAATAATGCAACATCATAAGAAGCACTATACCCCTCTCCAGCCCACACTTTTATAAACGGACTCCCTAGGAAAACAAATCCTGACAGAATCAGACCTAATACAATAAACTGAATACGACCAACCTTGGTAAATAGCTTTGTTAGTTGCTCATTATCATCCGATTCAGCCACAATTCGATTTACCTTTGGTACAAACACATTGGAAATCGAAGTAGAAAACTGCAAGTACAGTGTATTAATCTGTCCACCAACACCATAAACTGCTACTGCTGTTGTTCCTGCCAATCGACCAAGGAGAAACTTATCTACGCTCCAATTCACCTGATCAATGATCTGATTCAGGAAGATGAAGAATGTAAACACCCACATTTCCTTCAGCAATCCAATCTGAAGTCCACGGAATTTAAAACTAATATGTAATTTCTTAAAGCAGTAGAACATATTAGACAACAGCAAAAGGAATGTCAAAAAGGTTGTTACGGAAACCATGCCCTTTGATCCATAACCCATAATCAACAAAGGAAGTGTCAAGAATGGGCTGCATAAGTTTTGTAACAAGATCAAGAGCTTTTGAAATAAAAATTTCTCATGAGCAGTTATTGAACAGTTAAACACACTATTCGGAAATGTCATTGCAAGATTTATAATAAGCAATCCCATTAAAATCTTTGCCGTATCGTATTCGCTATCCGTAAGTCCTGTTCCAAAGATGCTTCGTATATTTCCAATCATTACAATTCCACAAAGAATGCATATAACGGAAATCGAGCAGAAGATAATCATGAACATTCCGTTCAATCTTGCTACGCCGTCTTCATCTTTTTGCGCTTTATATCTTGAATAAAAACGAAGATACGAACTGCCAAAGCCCAAGCTAAGCAGGCTCAAATAGGAAACAACCGAATATACTAATTGATATAACCCATACTCGCTTTGTCCCAGAAGGCGAAGCATAATCGGAGTATATACAAGACTTACTAATATTTTAACTAATTCTCCGGCGTATGAAAGAATTACACCAGCTTTACGTTGATCGATTTTTATTGTCATCTCTTTCTACCCATTATTTTTGAAGTGCCTGTTTTAAAAAAACAAGAGAGTGTTCTTTTGCTTTTTCCACAGATTCAGTATTGTATAAGCAATCAGTTCTTTTCTTAACTGCGAGTTCTTGTGGTTTTATCAAACGCTCTGTGGCGTTATATAATTTAAGAATATTATCAATTCTTGTATTCATATTATATGAACCAGAATTGCGACCAAACACCCAAAACTCCTTATTAAATATCAGCGAAAAAACCGTTGCATGAAACGAATCCGTCAAGACGGCTGTTGAATTTTCAATCAGCTTTAAAAAGTCATTAGGAGCAACATTTGTATCCTGAATATCTCCGAACATCTCATCTTCCCGGTCATGCAAATACGGTATCATCACTATCTTACAATTATTTCTTTCCGCATATCTTTGTGATTCCTCAATTTTTTCTTTAGTCAAATTAAGAAAATAGCAAAAGATATAGTTTGTGTATTTTTTCTTAGATGTATCAGCCTTCTTCTTCCAGTATTCATATGGACGCAAAAGAGTAGGATCAAGAACCAATTCTGGTTCTCTGCCGGATATTTTTGAAACCAGTTTCTGTGCTGTTTCTTCTCTAACTGAAACATACTGGAGTTCTTTCAAAAATTCTCCATAGCGTTTTGCTTCATATTTCTTCAATGTTTCTTTACCAAAACTGGCCGCATAAATTATTTTTCTTTTTTTATCATCAACAAAATCAAGAAAAAAAGAAGGGATGTTGTAATCAGGGTTCCATATTTGATCGCTACCGCATACATATTTATCATATACTAACTTTCTGGATTTTAACTGATTGTATGTAATTGGCAAAGATAGTTTCAGTTCCTGATTTCTGTATTTATCAAACGCAGCATGCCTTAGTTTAATACTCTTTTCGACGTCATCGCTTATTTCATTCGTGTTCCTTGCACGATGCAATTTTTGCTTAACCTTATCCATCGTCAAATACCGAATATTTCGTTTGACGCTAAAAGTATTCATTTCCTCCGATGGCTTATAGTTTATTATTTCCACATCACATCCAATTTCCTTTAATGTATCCTGCAATGCAAGTTCCTGTAAAAATCCTCCATAATTGTACATTACAGGATTAAGCGTCAATAAACCAATCATAATTCACACCCCCAAAACATATGGAACCGTAGCATTCACACCATTTAACACATAAAAGAACCACCAATAAAAAAGCATATATCCGATCAAGCAAAATTGTATGATTTTTTTATTTCGTGTTTCATAACAAATAGCAGGAAAAGCAAGCATCTCAAACTGTGAAAAATACATACCAATTCTACCAGCAAAAGAATTCACACTCGTAAACTGAGCTAACAACACGTCAAAAATCATCATTGTGAAATAAAACTGAAAATTTTGAAACGTGCGGTTTTTTCTTTTGGCATATAACATTGCATATAGTAAAATCAAAATTGCTGGCAATCTGCTCAAGATTTGGTTCGGCATAAACATAATGTTTCCACTGATATATCCCACATATTTTGACAAACCAATGGAAGATAATATTTTAGTTGCAATTCCCGTACCGACAACAATCACAAATCCAACGAGTATAACTACCATCATATTTATATTTTTGCGCTGTTCGTCATGTACACTTTCGCTTACATCCACTTTTTTCTCTGCATTTACATAGTTGTAAATAAAGTAAATCAATATTCCTATAACAGCACTTGTATGAAACAACACCGCTACAATGGTAAAGAAACAGCATATCTTATTGTTTTTATTCTCAAAAAAAGTAAAAGCCAAAAAGATAAAAGCCATTGCAATTGATTGTCTCATCAAATTCAGTGACGAATTAAAAAACATAAAATAATATGTTAGAATCCCTACCCAGCACAGGCTATTTTGTGTTTGATTATTTTTATATAAAGAATAACAAATTGGAACAATCACCAATCCTTGAATAACGAACTGAACTGCATATATATTCCTAAACAGCTTTGCAACAATATATACAGTCGTGCTAAAACCTATTTCATAATCTGATACATAAAGATTTCGCCAAATCATAAACCATCTTGTCGTCATGTAATCAGAAAAATTTTCCGCAGAAATTGCCGCATCGGTCATTTGCGAAAGATAGGTTTGCACATCTGTTCCAATGCATTTGTCACGCAAGCCTGCAATTAAGCAAGGTATTAGAAGTGCAACTAAAATCAAAACGAATCTCTGATTCTTTTTGATTACATTTGTTGCTTTAATAATTAATGTTGAAACAAAAAATCCTATTAAATATACGCTCACACTTTTCTCCCATTCTATCTTTTCAGAGCCTGTTTGAGGTTAACAATTGCTCTCATTGCAGTCCACCTTTTTTCCTTGAGCAGTATATAATACAATTTTCTTTTTACACTTGTACAATCGCATATATCAAGCTCATCGAATAGGCCATACTCGTCTATTACATTGAATAGTCCTTTTCTTATGTTTGCACTCAAGCGTTTTGCCTTTATTAAAATAAAACAATCCTGAACAATTTCAACCGTTGTGATACTTTTCTTCTCTTTTATCAATTTTTGAGCTGTTTCCGTGTCACATTTCTCGTGAATGAGATTTTCTAATTCTTTTTCTCCCTCAAACAAATAGAGCCATCGCTTTATTGGATCATCCACAACTCTTGGAGCAAGCCGTGGTATATAATAATAAATGTATCCATAAATTGGAATACACTGTATCGTAACAATATGCTGCATTAAGCATGTGTTAAACAAAGCATCCTCTCCAGATAACATCCCTGTTTTGAACTGAACATCATACTTTTTCAGGATATCTCGTTTGATGAATTTTGCCCAACATTCACAGAGTTCTTTGCTTTCCGCACGCAACTGTAAAACATATCCATAGTCTACATTAAAGATATCCTCATTGCTATAGAATATGTCTTTTTCAACAATTGTCCGATAAAATTCTTTTTTCTTTTCAATATCTTTTACTTTTATACCACACAGAACCCAATCAGCAACAATTTTGTCACAATTATTGTTCAAATATTCAACAAATTCCGTTGATATTTCATCATCAGCATCTAAAAACAAAATATACTTTCCGCAACTTTTTTCTATACCAAAATTTCTTGCCGAACTCACGCCTCCATTCTCTTTTTTTACAAATTTTATTACGGCAGAATCTTTTATATAATTTTCACACTCATACGAAATGTCATCGTCTGATCCATCGTCCACTACCACAATTTCATGGGGAATCGTTATGCCAGTCATACTATCAATGCATCTCTTAAATTCACAAAAAACCGGATTGTATAGCGGTATAATAATACTTAAAAAAAATTTTTGACGCTCCATTAGCTCTTTCATCATCTCAATTCTTTATACATTTATTACTTTATACTACTTGTGGGTAGGACAAGTAAACTATAATTCAGTTTACCCCCCCCCTAATAATTTTAAGTTTTAATAATAGCTGTTTTACATCTTGACGTAAACATTGTTTTGGAAGTTGCTGAAATACAAGTCTGTTGAATTTTCCCTTTTTCAATTTTTTAAAGAACACATCTCTTCCTTTCGGAAGATCTGACGGGTGCTCCAACTGATGATTATTAGCTACAGCTTTAGTCAAATCGACACTCTGCAAATGTATATCTGCCATTTGAAGCAATTCACTTCCTTTATCTGTCATCGACAGAACAAGAGAAATGCCTTTTTTTTGCTCCTCTATTGACAGCTCACTTCCCCACGAATCGCCCAAAGTCAAATCCGATGCTCTTGATATCTTTGCGTATTGACAGCTATAGCAGTTTTCCGTATATGTTAACGAGTTCAAAAATGCAATCGAGTACTTATCGCTCACGCCATTTGTGATGATACCTTTATAATCGCCATAAACCATAAATTTTGCTTTAACTCTGAATTGTATGTCTTGCAGAGCATCCAGTTCAAAATTATACTGGTTTAAAAACTTGTCCAAGAGTTTTGGCGATGGTGTACCATGACATATCAAATCTATTGTATAAAGATTTTCTCCAAGTTTCTCTCCTACAAATTTTTTTAATGCCGCCACTTGGCACGGCAATGCAATAAACAGCACTTTCTGACTGCTTTTCAGTTTTTCTGTTACGCTCTTGTAAATGCCCTCTGGATTGCTCTTAACGTACTTCGATCCAACGAATTTCTGTAGTTCATCAGTCTTTTCAGCAAATTCAAAGCCAAACTTTCCATTCCTAAAGCAACAGCTGCAAACTACGCCGCCATTGATTACAAACGCAGAAGAAATTGCAGTAGCCAGTCCACCAGACGAACACTTTTTTCTGTCTTCCTGATTATTCGTCCATCCCTGATACCATTCAATCGGTTTCCTGCTCAATACCGGATTATTTTGTTGACATACGCCATAGCATTTATTGCATTTTATGCATTTATCTTCTTTAATAATTGCGTTATAGGAAGACAATCTGTCCTTGATTTCAATCGCTTTTTTCGGACAACCTTCTACACATGCCATACAACCCGTACATTTATTTAATTCGCAAACTGTTTTCAAGTCATTCTCCATGATACCTCTAATTTATTCCTCAATCATTTTTTTTAGAATTTCTAAAGATTCTATCCTTTTTTCTTTTAACACTTCATTTGCTTCAGTAAAGTCAACCTTGTTTTTTGCTAATTGAATATCTTCCTCGTCACGAAGTATCCTATGTGAGAGCCCTGTCATACGGAGAATACTCATATTTCGAGTTCCCGTATTATTATTGGGAAGTACCTCCACAAATGGCGTGTTGAAATTGATTGCAAAAGCTGTTCCGTGAAAAGAATCCGTTATCATGCAAGTCGCATTTTTTATATACGAAAGGAATTGCCCCATCTCTGGACACCAGACAAACTTGCCCTCTCTAGTAATTTGATGAAATGATGCAGAAATTCTAACAAGTGGCAAATTCATTTCATCTGCTACGCGTTTTGCATATCGTCCCAACTTTTCATCATTATGAAGCTGATATACAAGCACATAGTTTTCGATTTTAATAGGTGATAAATACTTATTCCAAAAAGAAGCATCCAACAATAATGTTGGATCAATTACTTGGTATGCGTCCATACCAAATTCTTTTATTATTGTAACAGCACTATCTTCTCGAACCGCAATATATTCATATCTGCTCAGCCATTTTCTATAGTATTGCTTTAATTCTGCGGTCATCTCGGTATGTCCAAAACTCGCAGCATACGCAACTCTTTTATCAGTATCTTTGGTAAAGGACAAGCAATAACTACTATCATACGATCCATTTTCTGTTGGTCCCCAAACCTGATCACTTCCTGTCATATACACATCGGCCGAAGGTATATTGTTGGAAAGTTGCTCTAAAGTATGATACCGTTCTGTCAGTTCTAAGTACTTTCTTTGAGCTTTTTCAAATCTTTTTCCCGCTAAAACACTCTCTGGCTGACGTAAAAGAAGATACAGTGTTCTCTTTATCAGATTGTTATTCCACCCCGGCTTACGCTTTAAAATAGTTTTTTCATGCTGGGAATAATGTTCGTCATCTCTTATATAATCAATGATTTCACAGCAATGCCCCATATTTTCCACTACCGTCTGCGTAGCCAAAGCCTGCAAAAGCGAGCCATAATTCGTTATCGCGTGTCTAGTAATAACAGCTACTTTCATGATTCCTCCTTACTCCTTCATCCTTTTGGTAAACTCCAGCCGCTTTAAATACAGTTTCCTTGTGTCTGCAATCTTTTTTGGCAGAGCTTCATGCTACAATAGACCCTTATTCGGATACAGAAAGAACTCTAACCATTTTGTTTTCTTCATAATCCACGCAGCTACAATCGGTCCTGCAAAACTGATTCCAAGTCCTAGTGCAATATGAATTGCTGCATTCGTAACACCTATCTTCAGCAGAACAGATCTCATCGGTGCCGCAAATAACGTGTGCATCAGGAAAATTGGCATAGTGTACTTTGCAAAAAATCCCATAGCTTTCCCAGATTTTTCTTCGTATGTTGCCACTAAAAGAATTACTGCGGTGCAAGCCATCAATCCCAGTACAAATGACACTGCTAAATTCTGGACATTAGCCATGTGTACCACAATACTCAGTCCAAGGAACAATAAACCAATCACCGTTCCTTGCAATTTCTTTCCTCGTATCTGCACATCAAATACACAGATACTCATTCCTATTACAAACCAAATTTCGTTTGTGAGAACGGTCGATACGGCGTATATCCCTATACCCCCCCCCTAAAATGAGGAGCTTTGCCGTAAATGCAACAATTAATCCTACAGCAGCCATTTTCACATTCGTGAATGTCGGTGTGATGAGAAAGATAAAGAACAATGCATACAGATACCAATACGGCGCAGTAGGATGAAGCAACAACGTATCACCTAAACCGCCAATCTGATCATTCACACTGCCAGAGAATACTGTTTTCAATACCCATGTGGCTGTCGTAAAAGTCACATACGGCACACCAAGGGTCAGTGCTTTCTTCGCCACATTCTTTTTCCAGCTCTTGAAACCATTCACCTTGCTGTACTTCTGATATTGATATCCGCTACAAATAAAGAACAGCGGCACATGGAAGTAGTAAATTGTTGTGTTGAACCACCCATACAAATCATTTTCAGGCAAAATATTCGCCTTCGTCATGCTTTGGAAGAAATGTCCCAGTACAACCAATATACAGGCAATAACTTTTACATCATCGACCCATTTTTCTCTTGTTTTTACCGCTGTCTTTTCACTCATTACTTCGTCTCCATCTGCTGGGCAATATCAGCATCCACAATTTCCTCGCCGGTCTTATGCTTCAGCTGCTCCTTAGAAGCTTCACTCAGGCCATTGTTGATCACACAGTTCATATCGCAGGTGCTGCACTTGTCCAGATCCTCTTTGGTAACTTTGCCATCACGATAATCGCGGCAGATTTTCAGCTCATACATGCTGTACGGATGCTTGGTGAACAGAGCCTTGAACTTATGTACCAGAACCCAAGTAGCAGGCTTCCAGATATACTTGTGCATAGCAGGGCTGACAGAACCGATCATCCAGCAGTCACGGTCGCAGCAGCGAACCTTTGTACGAACCTTCTCTGCTTCAGGGCTGTTCCACAGCTCATCCCAGGTCTGATTGTTCAAGTTACCCATGACCTCTTTATCCTTGGTGCCGTTGCAAGGCATAACATCGCCATACGGATCGATGAAGAAGGTATCGAAGCTCATGTCGCAAGGCAGCAGACGCTTCTGGCCGTAGATGTAGTTGATCAGGCCGTGGTTAAAGTATGCACGGAACCACTTCTTCGGGCTGTTGCTGCGGAGCAGTTCGTTGACCAGATTCTCAAAGTTCTTTGCAACCATCGGACGGTCGTGGATGATGTTCTTTGCCTCAACGAAGTAGAAGCTGTTGTGCAGAGAGGCAGTTGCAAACTCCATGCCCATCTCATCGGAGATCTTGTAAAGAGGAACCAGGTCAGGAGCATTTTTATCCTGAACGGTCATACCAAAGCCGACATCTTTCATGCCCATTTCACGCAACTTCTTCAGTGTGCCATAACCACGCTGGTAGCCGTTCTGCAGGCCGCGGATCTCGTTGTTGGTCTGCTCCAGACCCTCGATAGAGATACGAATACCGATCTGTGGGAACTCCTTGCACAGGTCAACGATACGATCCGTGAAGAAACCATTTGTAGAAATAACGATACGGTCGGACTTTTTGTACAGTTCACGCACGATATCCTTCAGGTCGGTACGGATGAACGGCTCTCCACCGGTGATGTTAGTGAAGTACATCTTCGGCAGCTTCTTGATGGTTTCGATGCTGATTTCCTCTTCCGGCTTGGAAGGTGCCTTATAACGGTTGCACATAGAGCAACGTGCGTTGCAGCGATAAGTGACGATGACAGTACCATTTAACTTCTTTTCTTCAGACATGATTAACTCTCCTAACTCTCTCTTTTAAGAATGTTTCGACTTTATTTAAGAACCACTTGGCACATACAGAAAACACAATCGAACCACAGATGACTGAAATCGCTGCGAAAATATATGCCAGCAAACCATTTTCAAATAGATGAATGAGGTGTAACTTCTCAAGCACACGATAAATTACCATGTGGCACAGGTAAATCTCGAAGCTGATACCACCGAGGAACTTGGCGACTGGATTGACCAGTACCCCCCCCCGCTTGCATCCGAGCGTATAGACCAGTGCTGCCACACAGAAGAACAGCATCGTAAGTGTAGAACTTCCTAATGCAAAATAAGCAACTGTGGCAATCAGCAGAATCGCTCCAGCGATAACCTTGTGCTTCGATGCGAACTCGGCCAGTTCTTTTCGATAAAGGAAAATCAGGCCACCTGCAATAAAGTAAATCGCATCGTAGATGATATTAGTCCTTCCAGCTTTGAAGTAATTAGCGCACAACCAGTTAAATACCAGTGCCGCACCCCCCACACTCCACGCTCTCTTCTTATTTCCAATCAGGAAGCAGAAGAACGGGAACAGCATATAGAACACAAAAATGACTGCCAGTGTCCAACTCACACCAATAACCGAAATCTTCGCATTTGGCAGAAGTCCTTGGCATAACGTCAAGTTTGCGAAAACCTCAAACAAGGATTCCTTGCTCGGTGAAATCACAAAGTCTAACGCACAAAGCAGTGCAAAGTACGGCCAAATCTTGATGTATCTTTTCTTGTAGAAATCCTCTACGCTAATCTTCCGGTCAATAATTTTCTGGTAATAGCCACAGCACATACCAAAACCGCTGACCATCATAAAAAGGAAAACGAGGTTTGTGAAAGATGGTATTAGCCGTTCAAACACAAATCCTCCTATCCCATATTCTTCATTTGCGAGGACGTGCATCAGCGCGATGCCAATAATGGCATATGCCTTCAAACCGTCTATTCCCTCATATCTATCCGCTTTTGTAGCCACAAATTCTCTCCTCACATACCAGTCTTACTGATACACCTTCATAATTTTCTCGTAATACTCATCGATGGTATCGAAGCTGATATCCTTGCAGTTCTTGCTATACTGCTCGCACAGCTTCTTATCACCCCAGAGCTTTTCCACCTTTTTCTTCAGGTCTTCCACATTACCGCTCTCAAACAGCTCTCCGGTCTTTCCAACCTGAATCAGTTCTGGGATACCACCGATGTTCGCCCCCAGCACCGGCGTGCCATACATCTGGGATTCCATCACGGAGAACGGGCAGTTCTCATACCACTCAGACGGGTAAATGGAGAACCGTGCCTCACGGATCAGCTTCTCCAGTGCTTCGCCTTTCTGGAAACCAACGTTCTTGATGTTCTTAATACCATTTACTGTCTCTTCCAGCGGGCCAGTACCGGCGAAAATGAACTGCACATCCGGCAGTTCTTTACAGACCTTGATGAGCGTGCCGATACCCTTCTCCTCCGAGAAGCGGCCGAAGTAAAGGACGTAGTCCTTCTTTTCCGTTTCCTTCCACTCCACCTTATCGATGAAGTTGTGCATTGCCACGGTTTTTGTTGCAAACAGAGGATTGCTGTCCATCTTGCTCTTCATGAACTCAGAGCAGCAGATCATGGTATCAATGTACTTGTAGGTACCCTTCCACTTCCAGAACTCAGCCTCCATCATGCCGATGGCAGATTTCGCCGTGGAGCCGTGGATGCACTTGCCTTTCATGCAGTTCACGAAATGACCGCCGAGGCACTTCTCACAGTTCTGGTGGGTGTTCGGATTGTTCAGCATGTGGTTTGGGCAGACCAGCTGATAGTCATGCGCCGTGAAGATGATCTTACAATCTCTTCCGGTCTCCTTGCGCCACTTCACGATTTCCAGGATGATGGAAGGTGTCAGCTGGTAGTTAAAATTATTCAGGTGACAGACATCCGGCTTGAAGTCATCTAGTACTAGTCTTAATTTTTCTCTTGCTTCCTTGCTGTAAATCGTCTTGATCGGGTAGGTCAGCTTGCTCAGTTTGCTGCCACCGTGGAAATCCATATCGGATGTATAGGCATTGACCCGGTTGCCCACGCAACGGCCTTCGTGCTCCATTCCAAAGTACTGAACCTCATGTCCATGCTGCTCCAGTGCCTCACCCAATTTAAATATGTACGTCTCTGATCCGCCGTTTCGGTGCAGAAATTTATTCAAAATCAGCGTCCTCACGTTATATTTCTCCTTATTTTATGTTCTATTTCACTACCTCTGTTCAGATGAAGCACTTCCAATGTATTGTTCATAAACCAGAGTGCTCCATACAAACGCAGGTAGTGATACTAAAAGTCCTTATGATAAAATCATCTGCTGTTACCGAATCTAGGTAGCGAGACAAAAAATACTCTCGCAGCCTTACACATCTCTTGAAAAATGCCGTAAATATGCCATTTTTCCGGCGTTTTCACTATGTACATCTCACTACATGCGTTCGGTTAGAGGAGATTATTTATTATCAATACTCTCATCTATTATTTTCTCCTGTACAGTTTCATCGTTTCCTTTACAACTTCATCCCAGTTATATTTTGCACAGATAAAGTCAGCTGCCTGATTCTTCATTTTCATAACCAGTTCAGGATGGTCACAGGCATCCTGCAACTTTTCTTGCAGGTCCCGCACATCGGACTTTTTGAAAATCAATGCCTTATCTTCCACAACCTCTGCGCACTCGGGAATATCGGAAACCAGACAGCAGTTGCCGTAACTCATCGCTTCCAACAGACTCAGGGGCATTCCTTCCAGATCAGACGGCAGAGTATAGATATAGGCGTTACTGTATAGTTCATCCAGCATCGCCCCCTGCACGAAGCCGGTAAAGAGTATCCGATCGTCACCCTTCGCCAGTTCCTTCAATTCCTCCATAAAGGAATCCGTATCACTGGAACCGCCCGCGATGACCAGTTTTTTATCCGTCTTGACATTCTTGAAAGCCTCAACCAGATATCGAATGCCCTTCTCCGGCACCAGACGCCCGAGGAACAATATGTAGGAGTCTTTTTTCAGCCCAAACTTATCTGTAATCAGTTTTGCTTCCCGAATCTCTGGCCTATTCACACCATTAGGGATAAAATGCGTTTCCCTCCCGTATGTTTCCATGAAATATTTCTGCACACCTTTGCTTAGAACAATGATTTCATCCGCATATTTCACGGCATTTTTTTCGCCACCACGAATAAACTTGGATGCAACGCTTCCGTGCCACTTCTCGCGATCCCAGTCCAAACCGTGGATAGTGTTGACTACCCGCTTGCCAAAAAGTTTGGGTATCCAACAGAAAAAGGCCGGGCCTTCCGCATGGATATGCACTACATCGTATCTTCCAAAAGCACTATAAAGTGCTGCGAAAAAAGAAGAGCTTACCGCCGCCAGTCCCTTTTTCTCAATGGTCGGAACAACCTTTTGACGGATACCATCATATTCAATTGTTTTGTCATACTCTGCACCGCTCACATGATGACCTGCTCTATTATAGCAAGTCACCTCACAACCATTCTGTGCCATCCTGGTGCATAATTCTTTTACGACAATCTCTATCCCGCCTTCACGCGAAAGACGTTTCTGTCCGAAAACCGCAAGTCTGATTTTTCCTTCCATTACTTCTCTCCAACCGTTATTTCATGCTTTTATCTTTGCCTTATGCACAATCCCAGTAGTTCTTATCCTTAAATTGTCATGCTCGTTCTTTCACTATTCACCTTGCATCCTTTATTGCACGACAACAAGCCTGTATACAGATTGCAGCAACAATCTATACGCAGGCTCGCCTTCGTACCTCCTTATTCTGTTTTCTGCTCTATCAGCTTTCGCTGTAGGTGGGTTAAGTATAGAGCGCAACCAGAAGCCATTAACCCCTGAAAACACGCTGGCTATAACGCACCATGACAAACAGAAACAAGTTGAGGTGAAAAGGTCAAGCCGCGCAAACCCGCATGAAATCAGGCTTTTCTCTGGTTGTCCATATTATTTCACACTCCCCGTAACCAAAGCTGGGATTATTATAATGTGTGCCAATGCGGGAGTCGAGGCAGACGCCCTCGATGATATGCCGGGTATCAAGCCCCTTCATCTCGGCGTAGGTGTCCAGTTCATTGAAGAAGGAAACGCGGAGGGCCAGATAGGTGTTGGCGAACAGCTTGACCGCCTCGGCCTCGGTGAAGCCCATGAAGAGGGTGTCGATATTCTCTTTGACAGCACCTTCCTGTAACAAATAGGCAAAGGTGTGTGCCGCCTCCACGAGGCGCTCATCCTGCATATCCGTACCTACGATGATGCGGCTCGGGTAGAGATTATCGTATAGTGCCTTGGACTCCCGCAGGAACTCCGGGCTGAAAATGATATTCCTGCACTGATACTTTTCACGGACACTGGCCGTGAAGCCCACCGGGATGGTAGACTTGATGACCATGACAGCCTCGGGATTCACCTTCATCACCAGCCGGATGACCGCCTCCACCGCCGAGGTATCGAAGAAATTCTTCCGGCTGTCGTAGTTGGTGGGGGCCGCGATGATCACAAAGTCAGCGTTCCGATAGGCCGTCTCCCCATCCAGCGTAGCCGTCAGGTCGAGATTTTTCTCGGCGAGGTATTTTTCGATGTAGTCGTCCTGAATGGGCGATTTTTTCTGGTTGATGAGCTCCACCTTTTCCGGCACGATGTCAACAGCCGTGACATGGTGGTGCTGGCTCAGCAGGACAGCAATGGACAGGCCGACGTAGCCCGTACCCGCGACAGCGATGTTCAGTTTTTCGAATGCTTTCATGGCTTTCGCTCCTACGACACAAATGCAATAAACTGCGGTATTGACTTTATTGTATCATGAAGCGGATGAGGTGGCAAGTATCGACAAACAAAAACACCCTTCCCCTGCGGCGTACCGCAGAAGGAAGGGTGTCAAACTCACGGATTAGGCTTCCCGCTTATTCAGCAGGGCACCTCAAGCACTTTTGAGCGTAGAGCTGTGATTAGCAGTTCTCAGCGAAGTACTTAATGGTACGGACCATCTGAGAGGTGTAGGAGTTCTCGTTGTCGTACCAAGACACGACCTGAACCTGATAGGTGTCGTCGTCGATCTTAGCGACCATGGTCTGGGTAGCGTCGAACAGAGAGCCGTAACGCATACCGATGACGTCGGAGGAGACGATCTGGTCCTCGTTGTAGCCGAAGGACTCAGAAGCAGCAGCCTTCATAGCAGCGTTGATGGACTCCTTGGTGACGTCCTTGCCCTTGACGACTGCGACCAGCAGGGTGGTGGAGCCGGTGGGAACAGGCACACGCTGAGCAGAGCCGATCAGCTTGCCGTTCAGCTCGGGGATGACCAGGCCGATGGCCTTAGCAGCACCGGTGCTGTTGGGGACGATGTTCTGTGCGCCAGCACGAGCACGGCGCAGATCGCCCTTGCGCTGAGGACCATCCAGGATCATCTGGTCGCCGGTGTAAGCATGAACGGTGGTCATGATGCCGGAGACGATGGGGTAGGTCTTGTTCAGGGTGTCGGCCATGGGAGCCAGGCAGTTGGTGGTGCAGGAAGCAGCGGAGATGACCTGATCCTCAGCGGTCAGGGTCTTCTCGTTGACGGAGTAGACAATGGTCTTCAGGTCGTTGCCTGCGGGAGCAGAGATGACGACCTTCTTAGCGCCAGCCTGGATGTGAGCCATGCTCTTCTCCTTGCTGGTGTAGAAGCCGGTGCACTCCAGAACGACATCGACGTTCAGCTCGCCCCAAGGAGCGTCCTTTGCATCCTTAACAGCGTAGATCTTGATCTCCTTGCCGTCGACGATGATGGAGTCCTCGGTAGCCTCGACGGTGTGCTTGCCCTCACCGATCTTGCCGCAGAAGGAACCCTGAGCGGTATCGTACTTCAGCAGGTGAGCCAGCATCTTGGGGCTGGTCAGGTCGTTGATAGCGACGACCTCGTAACCCTCAGCATCAAACATCTGACGGAAAGCCAGACGGCCAATACGACCAAAACCATTGATAGCAACTCTAACAGCCATGTTAATAGTACCTCCTAAATGTTCTTACCCTGATTCGGATAATTCACGGTACTCTTATTTTAGTCCAAAACGGCCAAACTTTCAAGTGTCTGCCAAAAAATTAACAAGTCGTTTTCATACTTTTTTGCTTTTGTACTATTTTCTCGGGGAATGGTGTGCTGTTTTGAGCAATTCAACCAAGCGGCTGCTGACACATTTATGCATCCTGCGCAGTCCTTGTGCAGCGCACAGCGCTCAAGGCTCCCAAAGCGCCCACACAGCACAGCCCCAGCCGGAACAGCAGCGTCGGCGTCAGCAGAGCCCCGCCGCCCTCCTGTACAAGGGTCTGCAGCACGGTGGGCAGCTCCCAGCACAGGCAGAGGGCAAAAGCCGCCAGCCCGC
>ERZ791796.805-NODE-805-length-25946-cov-6.478970_pt1 | contig 25946 bp, 20 predicted proteins | sample MGYA00510311_ERZ791796 | MGnify/ENA primary metagenome ERZ791796 (study PRJEB30046, sample SAMN00792042) | human gut metagenome | study: EMG produced TPA metagenomics assembly of the A metagenome-wide association study of gut microbiota in type 2...
GCACGACCTTCAGAACCGGAATCTGACGCTCTATTCACTAAGCTACGGGGCCATTTTTTAAATGCGAAGCAAAAGTATAAAAAATCTTCTCATCTTCCTAATGTTTCTCCTTTTTTTATAGTTCTTAAGGCAATCCATCTTATTAAGAGTTTGTTATTTTGAAATGATTTAGAGCATATACTTTATCAATTTGACAATCTTTTAGAGATTTACCATTACATATATCAATTTTATTCCTATCTTTGCCGACAATTAACATTCAACAAACCTATGAGTTACTTGATAAAACCTAAGAACTATAAACCACTACTCGACCTCAAACAGACCGAGCTGGGAATTAAACAAATAAAAGAGTTCTTCCAATTAAATCTATCATCTGAATTACGTCTCAGACGTGTTACAGCCCCCTTGTTTGTATTAAAAGGAATGGGTATCAATGATGACTTAAATGGAATTGAACGTCCTGTCTCTTTCCCCATCAAAGACTTGGGAGACGCACAGGCAGAAGTAGTTCATTCATTGGCCAAATGGAAAAGACTAACTTTAGCTGATTACCACATTGAACCGGGATATGGCATTTATACGGATATGAATGCAATTCGCTCAGATGAAGAATTGGGTAATCTACATTCTCTATATGTGGATCAATGGGACTGGGAACGCGTTATCACTGATGAAGACAGAAACATACACTTCCTAAAAGAAATCGTAAACCGTATTTATGCAGCCATGATTCGCACCGAATATATGGTATACGAAATGTATCCCCAAATTAAACCTTGTTTACCACAAAAGCTGCATTTTATTCATTCAGAGGAGTTACGCCAACTCTATCCTAACTTGGAACCTAAATGCCGTGAGCATGCCATCTGCCAAAAATACGGTGCTGTATTCATCATTGGTATAGGATGCAAATTGAGTGATGGTAAAAAACATGACGGACGCGCACCGGATTACGATGATTATACAACAATCGGACTGAATAATTTACCCGGATTAAACGGTGACCTTCTTCTGTGGGACGACGTACTGCAACGTTCCATCGAATTATCATCAATGGGTATACGTGTAGACAAGGAGGCTCTACAACGACAATTAAAAGAAGAAAAAGAAGAGAAAAGACTGGAACTTTATTTCCATAAACGTTTGATGAACGACACACTTCCATTATCCATCGGTGGAGGTATCGGTCAATCTCGCTTGTGTATGTTTTACCTTCGTAAAGCCCATATCGGAGAGATACAAGCCAGTATTTGGCCTGAAGATATGCGCAAGGAATGCGAAGAACTAGAAATTCACCTTATATAATTATCATGAACGTACAAATTGAAGAAAGCTGGAAAGCACATTTAGCACCTGAATTCGACAAAGACTACTTTCGGACATTAACAGATTTCGTCAGAAGCGAATATAGTCAATATCAGATATTTCCTCCGGGAAGACTGATTTTCAATGCTTTCAACCTTTGTCCTTTCGACAAAGTGAAAGTTGTAATTATAGGGCAAGATCCTTATCATGGTCCCGGTCAAGCACATGGTCTCTGTTTTTCCGTAAATGACGGAGTTCCTTTCCCTCCTTCATTGGTAAATATCTTCAAAGAGATTAAAGCGGACCTTGGTACCGATGCACCTGCTACGGGTAACTTAACACGTTGGGCCGAGCAAGGAGTTCTGCTCCTCAATGCTACCCTAACTGTGCGAGCTCATCAAGCCGGTTCACACCAAAATCGGGGATGGGAAGTCTTTACTGACGCAGCCATCCGCACGTTAGCAGAAAATAGAGAAAATATCGTATTTATATTGTGGGGATCATACGCACAAAAGAAAGGGGCTTTTATCGACCGCAACAAACATTTAGTACTCACATCAGCACACCCTTCTCCCCTTTCTGCTTACAATGGTTTTTTCGGCAACAAACATTTCAGCCGGGCAAACGATTATTTAAAGGCACACGGAAAAACAGAAATTATCTGGTAGAAAGTTTACAATAATATATAAAAAGTGGCGGCATTTTTCTTTCGTAATAAATGCCGCCACTTTTTATATATTCATCTATTTTAGTACCATTGAATATTACTTTGAGTCTGGCTTCTCTGCTCATACTTCAAGTCTTGCAAGATACTTGCGTTCGCACGGATTGTCACATTGTAGTATTTCCAACGTCCGAAAGGCGAAAGACTGGCAGACAAGTTGAAACAGTGCAAATCACGTGTGATAGTACAAGAGGTCTGCGTAATTTCTTTTGCCTGAAAATCATAACCGGAATTGAATGAGAGCGACCAATTATTGGAGATCTTCACATTTCCATTCGCATTGATATTATGTGTGTAGGTATAAGGATATCTCATTGAATGACGATTAATCGGCTTCGATCTATCCTCACGAATATTAAATGAGTAACTAAGACTTAATGACCACGGCATTTTAAACACTTGATAACCATCCGCATCAGCCGCGGCTTTCTCTACTTTCTTAGTTGTAGCCTCTTCTTCATCGCTCCCGTCTGAATCTTCATCCTCCTCGTCTCCTTTTTTCTTATCCTTCCCCTGTTCCTCTTTCGGTCCGAACCATTTCTTCCAGGTATCGTTGTTGAAAGTATAATTAAAAGAAGATCCATAGCCTTGAAAACGTCCGAAACGACCATAAGACCATTCTGTACGATTGCCGGTAACCACATTACCATTTTTATCGAACGTGTAGGCATAAGTAGCGAATGACGCATTCATATTGAACGTATAATTCTTGGTCAGTTTCAAACGGAGATTCATACTCAAATCACTCCATGGCCGTTCTTTGGCTGCCATATTATAAGACATACTCGCTCCAAATTCATCAATTAAGCTCACCTTTTTCAGTGTATCTTTCTTTGCATCATAATACTTCATTTCCAAATTATTGGAAATAGAGAAACTAACCGTACCCGAACCTTCACGCGAAGGCACACCGTAAGGCTGTCCGGTGAAAGGTGAATAATATTGCGTGTTACCATTATAGTCTGTGTATTCTTCCCAATATTTGCTGAATCCCGGAGCACCGCTCAAACTCACTTGCGGAGTAAATACGTGACGGATTTGTATTTCTTTCTTCTTTGCGAAAAGAGGTTTATACATACCGTAAAGCTTCGTGCTCAGGCTCAAACTTGCCGAATAGTTAGACACTCGGTAGAAACCGTTCAACGTATCACCCGGCAACGACTCCAATCTGTGGTCCACTTCATTATACTGCTGATTAATTTTACGGGTATACCAACGTTCCGTATAATTGACTGAAGGAGAAACCTGCAAATACTTGAACAATGTAAAAGTAGCACTGATAGGAATATTATGATTCATTGCATTTTCCCATTCGCTCAGCCCAGCTTTAAACAAACGGTCATCCTTTGTACGAATACTGTTTGTCAGACGTCCGGTATAACTAATGGATATCTTTTCATACCAACGTTCGGCTCCCGCAGCCTTCTTACGTTTGAATGGAAACAGGCGGCTCAATGTTATATTAAGGTCGGGTAAGGTTACCGCAATAGAAGAATCACGCATTGTCTGAGCGATATTGGTCGTCCCGGAAAGCGTCAGGCCGATATCGGGAAAACTACGTGAATAACTGATACTTGATGTTTTCGTATTCTGAGTCAGCAACTGAGAGTTGTAGAGGTTGTTGATATTAGAACGTTCGTAACTACTGGTCGAGAAATTTACACTAGCCGAGAAAGTACTGTTCGGACTGGCTTTAGCGTCTTGACGATGATTCCAGACAATTTTAAAGTCTTTAGATACCGCATAGTCCGGCATCCCCTTGTCACCCGTTTTGGTGACCTGATAATCTGCCTGCAACGTTCCGGAATATTTATAGCGTTTATTATAATTTGTCAACCCGGAAAGCCTCCATGAACCTTTTGTAAAGATATCTCCCGTCATCTTCAAATCCATAATATCACTGATAGCAAAATAATATCCTCCGTTAGCCAAACCGAAACCACGACTGGAGTCGTCCATGTAAGTCGGCATTATAAAACCGGATGAATAACTACTAGAAAACGGAAAGAAGAAAAACGGTACAGCCAATGGCAAAGGAACATCTTCCACTACCAGATAAGCAGGTCCTGTCACCACATTCTTTTTAGGACGCACTTTTGCACGAGTCAGCTGCATATAGAAGTGAGGATGATCATGATGATCGCAAGTTGTATAGCGACCGTGTTCCATAAAGATTTCATCATTGGCCCCTTTCTTAGCTTTGCTTCCAGTCACATAACCTTCACCTTGCTGAGTGACAATATCGGTAATCCCGGCTTTTTTAGTTTTGAAATTATAGCGGATGGTCTCCGTATCATAAGAAGTATCCCCTTCCTTGAAGACCGGTTTACCTTTCTCTACTCCGGTAGAATCTTTGATACCGTATGCATGAACAGTACTGCTATCAAGATTCATCGAGATAACTTCCGCAGCTAACTCTATATTCTGGTAGTTCACTTTTCCACTACCATAAAGTGTGGCCGATCCTCCCAATGTAAAAACAGTGGAGTCGTTGGATTCATAAACAACCGGTGCATCGAGCGGTTGCTTCTTCTTAACAGGTGCTATAGAATCAATGCGTACCGTAACCGTATCTGCCTTCAACGAATCGCTTCCTTGTAGTGAATCTTTTTGTGCAGTATTGGAGGTAATCATTCCTCTCCTTCGACGTTGAGACGTAGCCTCATCGGGAAGCATCAGTAAGACAATCAGCAGTATAGATGATATAAGTATTTTTGCTTTCAATGGCGCCATTAACTAATAGTTTACGCTTGAAGTGGCAAAAGTACACAAACTTCACCAATTATGAGTTAGAATCTCCGTTATTTAATTATTTTTTAGTGCTATAAAAAGAGAGAGCACCATCTGTCAAAACGGTTTAGTCCTTCTTCACCATATTTTGCAATGCTATTCCGTGCTTTCTCCACCGTCTTTTCCTCATCCAAATGAGTCTTAGAAAAGAACTTATCCGCAAAACAAATCAATTGCTCTTCCAATGTGACAGGAAGCATCTCACGGTGAGGAACCGGAAGTTGCTGATCAATAATATCCTGCAAGGAAAGACCGGCTCCTGTATGGCGTTCACAAACTAACGCATGTTGAGGAAAACCTTCAGCACGCAAAATTTCAGCTCCTAAATATCCATGAGCAATATAAGGATGAGTACCGAAACATCGAATGGACGGAGCATCTGTCTGAAAGATACCGATATCATGCAAAAGAGCGGCCTCTTTCACAAAGCTCCGGTTCAAATGCAACTCCGGATGTGCATCTAGCATCTTCATAGCCTTTCCTGACACTGAAAGGCTGTGTATTACTAAGATTTGTCGCTGTTCCGTATTCTCCGGATAATACTTATCAATGATTTCGTATGGATTCATGTGTCGTTTTTTTGTTCTCTTGATGAGAAATTAATATTTTTGTGCAATATTACAAAAAAATGCCGACATGCAAGCTAGAACTTTGCTCATTCTTTTTTATCTACTCGCTATATCCCCTTCAGGATATACCCACAGTAAGATAACAACCGGTGCAGAACGTATCGCACAATACTTATCACTTATTCAAGGCAAACGTGTCGGAATGGTAGTCAATCACACTTCTATTGTAGGAATAGAACAGACTCATCTGCTCGACACCTTATTAAAGTTGGATATAAGAATAGTGAAAGTATTTGCCCCCGAACACGGTTTTCGTGGCAATACGGATGCGGGCGAAACAGTAAAGGATGGAAAGGACCTACGCACCGGTATCCCTATTATTTCACTTTATGGCAATAATAAGAAGCCTACCGCTGGTCAATTAAAAGACATTGATGTCATCTTGTTTGATATCCAAGATGTAGGAGCGCGCTTTTATACCTATATCAGTACAATGTACTATGTCATGGAGGCTTGTGCAGAAAACAGAAAGGAAATGCTCGTACTGGATCGGCCTAACCCGTGTGACTATATAGACGGTCCGGTACTCAAATCCCCCTATCGGAGTTTTGTTGGTATGCTTCCCATTCCTATACTTCATGGATGTACTATAGGCGAGCTGGCACAAATGATAAACGGAGAAGGATGGATTGCCAACAAAAAAAACGCCTGCTTATTAAAAGTAATTCCAATGATAGGCTGGAAACATGGAGAGCCCTATTCGCTTCCGATTAAACCTTCTCCTAATCTGCCCAATGACCAGTCTATTCGTTTGTATGCATCACTTTGTCCTTTTGAGGCAACCCGCATCAGCGTAGGACGGGGAACAACCTTTCCTTTTCAGGTATTAGGTGCACCCAATAAAAAATATGGCAATTTCGTTTTCACTCCTCGTTCCCTGCCTGGATTCGACAAGAATCCATTACACAAAGGAATAGCCTGCTACGGAGAAGACTTACGGAACAACACGGATACTAATGGTTTTACCCTTTACTATTTCCTACGTTTTTATCAAATATCAGGTGAAGGAGCCGGATTCTTTTCCCGCCCCCGATGGTTTGATTTACTTATGGGAACCGACACGGTGCGCAAAGCTATTCTCAGAGGAGAATCTGAAGAAACTATTCGAAATGGTTGGAAAAAAGAATTACAGGCTTATCGGGAGACGAGAAAGAAGTATCTGCTTTATTGATTCTCTTCCCGCTTTCTCTTCTTCCACAATTGCCAACTATTAATGATATTTTGCCACAAAACATACGATCCCGGCGCAACAGCAGACAATGGATTCAGATAAGTATGGGCCATCCAGATAGCAAGAATCGTATTTTTCTGCCCTAATGCCTGTCCGCCACTGATGCGGTCATTATAAATAGAACCAATGGTCTTTCCCAAAAAGAACTGTAAACAACAAGCTGCCAATGCTCCAACAGCAATCATAATTTCAGTAAATCCATCCGCAGGATCATTCAACAACGAATACAGCGTCTGTGCCGTCACGATAGCCAGCGAAACTGCCCACAAGTAGAAAGCAAGTTCATGATAACTCAATAATTTCCGATGTATTTTCGGCAAACATTTGCTCAATAACCATGCAGCCAGAAACGGACAAATCAGCAGAGGAAATACTTTGCTTAAAATAACGAAGAACGCTTCCAAAAAACTAACGTCAGGATGAACCTCCACTAATGGAAAAAGAATAGGCACCGCAATGGCAGCTCCGATATTAGCAAGTAGCGTATAAGTGGTCAGACTTGCCGCACTCCCACCCAGTTTCGAAGTTATCACGGCAGCAGCAGTGGCTGTCGGACAAATAATGCAAACCATCACCCCTTCCGCCACAATCTTATCAAACCGAAACAACAGCAAATAAGCAGCCAACGCCCCGATAATCTGAATCAGCAATAACCATACATGAAGCGGTCTAAGCTTTAAATCGCGCGGAGACACCTTACAGAATGTCAACAGCAACATCGTAAAGATAAGATACGGAGTCAGAAAAGAGAGGCAGATAAATAACGGATAACCCACAGCACCCACCAACATGGCAATAGGCAATGTCCAATTCTTCAAAAACTTAAGCATCGTCGTACATTTTAACTTCGGAGCGCAAAGTAACGGAGATTTCAGGAAAAAAGCTATCATTAAACCGAAAAAAACACAAAACTTAATGGCAAATAATAAGTTTTCTACAAATTTCTACTACATTTGCACCGTATTATAAATATGAAACTGAATAGACCCTACATATTATATATATGCATTTGCCTCTGGCTTCTTTTCTTACCCTCATGCACCAGCCATTTATGGGGGAAGGATTTTGTCGTGGTCATTGATGCCGGACATGGCGGACACGACCCCGGCGCTATTGGAAAAATCTCAAAAGAAAAGAATATCAATCTGAACGTTGCCTTAAAAGTAGGAAATCTGATAAAAAACAATTGTGATGACGTTAAAGTGATCTATACCCGTAGCAAAGATGTTTTTATCCCTCTAGGTCGAAGGGCGGAAATAGCAAACAATGCGAAAGCAGATCTTTTTATTTCTATTCATACTAATGCATTGGCAAACAACCGTACTGCAAAAGGAGCATCTACCTGGACACTCGGTTTGGCTAAATCGGACGCCAATCTAGAAGTAGCAAAACGGGAAAATTCAGTAATTCTCTACGAAAGCGACTATCGGACTCGGTATGCAGGATTCAATCCTAATTCAGCTGAGTCTTATATCATATTTGAATTCATGCAGGATAAATACATGGAACAAAGTGTGCACCTGGCGTCTTTGATGCAAAAACAATTTCGTCATACTTGCAAACGTTTAGACCGTGGAGTACATCAAGCCGGCTTCCTCGTCTTAAAAGCAAGTGCCATGCCAAGTATTCTGATAGAATTAGGATTCATCTCCACCCCTGAGGAGGAACGTTATCTGAACTCCGAAGCGGGAGCTACAACCATGGCTAAAGGTATTTATCATGCTTTTCTCAATTATAAAAGAGAGCACGAAATACGGCTAACCGGAGTCAGCAAGACTGTAATACCGACCGAACAAAAAGAACAAGAGATAGAGAAAGAAAACGATAGACCCGTAACCGTTCAAAAGGTTGCGGAAAGTGCAACTAATGACAATGAAATTACGTTTAAGATACAAATACTTACCTCTTCCAAACCTCTTGCTAAAAATGACAAGAGACTGAAAGGATTGAAAGGTGTAGATTATTATAAAGAAAAAGGTATATATAAATACACATATGGTGCCTCCGGTGATTATAATAGGGTACTACGTACCAAACGTACTATTACAGCCCAGTTCAAAGATGCTTTTATCATCGCTTTCCGAAACGGTGAAAAAATGAATGTCAATGAAGCAATTGCCGAGTTTAAGAAAAGAAGAAATAAATAAAAGATAAAATGAAGTATATTACAAAAGAAGTCAGAATAGGTATCGCAGGTATCATTGCACTGTGTGTACTTGTTTATGGGATTAACTGGCTGAAAGGAATACATATGTTTCAACCTTCCAGCTATTTCTATGCTAAATTTCAGAATGTTAACGGACTGACTAAGTCGAGCCCGGTATTCGCAGACGGTGTTCGTGTAGGTATTGTACGCGATATATTTTATGATTATACCAATCCCGGAAATGTGGTTGTAGAAGTAGAACTGGACACCGAACTACGAATTCCTAAAGGAAGTAGTGCCGAACTGGTATCCGAACTGATGGGAGGAGTACGCATGAATATTCTTTTGGCAAACAATCCCCGCGAAAAATATGCCGTAGGAGATACTATTCCCGGTACACTGAATAATGGAATGATGGAAAGTGTGGCAAAGTTAATGCCACAAGTACAGGAAATGTTACCTAAACTGGATTCTATCCTTATTTCTCTGAATACAATCTTAGGTGACAAGAGTATTCCTGCCACCCTACATTCAATAGAAAAGACCACTGCCAACTTGGCCGTAGTCAGTTCTCAGGTTAAAGGTCTCATGAGCAATGATATTCCACAGCTTACCAGCAAACTGAATACAATTGGAGACAACTTCGTAACCATCAGCGGTAATCTTAAAGAAGTTGACTATGCAGCTACTTTCAAGAAAATAGACGAAACATTATCCAATGTAAAGATGCTTACAGAAAAATTGAATAGCAAAGATAACACACTCGGATTACTCTTCAACGACCCGACTTTATACAATAATCTAAATGCTACTACTGAAAATGCAGCAGGCTTATTGAAAGACTTGAAAGAGCACCCGAAGCGCTACGTTCACTTCTCTTTATTCGGTAAGAAAGACAAGTAATAAAACTCCGTTATATAGATTTTATCTAAATAACGAATTGCTATAAAAAGCAAGTTTATTGCATCTCAAATGTCTATCTATAAACCGAAATAAGATTCCTATACAAACATGAGAATGAGAGAAAAAAAACAAAGTTTTTATATATAATATTCTATATAACAGATACTTATAAAACAGCAAAAGCGGGATTAGTGATAGTACAAAGACATAAGCACATAAGTCATTGAAAGTAAACATGTTATTATTCACTTGAAAAAAACAAGAAAAAATAGATTTGTTTTTTCCGAATAAGATTCCCAATTTTGCAAACGTAGAAGTTTTGCTTAATTAATAAATGTATTAAAAGTTACTATGATTGAATCAAATCATGTCGTACTTTGGAACCGCTGTCTTGATATCATAAAAGACAATGTTCCCGATACGACATATAACACTTGGTTTGCCCCTATTGTTCCATTAAAATATGAGGACAAGACTTTGTATTTACAGATTCCCAGCCAGTTTTTCTATGAGATTCTGGAGGAAAGATTTGTAGATTTAATACGCAAGACTTTGTATAAGGTCATTGGCGAAGGAACCAAGTTGATGTACAACGTCATGGTAGACAAAACTTCGATTCCGAACCAAACCGTGAATCTCGAAGCAAGCAATCGTTCTACGGCTGTAACTCCTAAAAACATATTTGATGGAAACAAAGCCCCTAATTTCTTGCAGGCTCCTGCTGTTCAAGATTTAGATCCGCATTTGAATCCTAATTATAATTTCGAAAACTTCATTGAAGGATACAGTAACAAACTTTCAAGAAGTGTAGCCGAAGCCGTAGCGCTAAAACCTGGAGGAACTGCTTTTAACCCATTATTCCTTTATGGAGCTTCTGGAGTGGGAAAAACACATCTGGCTAATGCCATCGGTACGAAAATCAAAGAGATTTATCCAGAAAAAAGAGTCTTGTACGTATCGGCACATTTATTCCAAGTGCAATATACAGACTCTGTACGTAACAACACAACCAACGACTTCATTAATTTCTATCAGACCATCGATGTATTAATCATTGATGATATCCAGGAATTTGCCGGTGTTACCAAAACACAAAACAATTTCTTCCACATCTTCAATCATCTACATCAGAACGGCAAACAGCTTATACTGACTTCCGACCGTGCTCCTGTATTGTTGCAAGGTATTGAAGAACGTCTGCTTACCCGTTTCAAATGGGGTATGGTAGCTGAATTGGAAAAACCGACCGTAGAACTTCGCAAAAATATTCTGCGCAATAAAATACATCGCGATGGACTCCAATTTCCAGAGGAGGTAATCGATTATATTGCCGAAAATGTGAATGAAAGCGTACGTGATTTGGAAGGTATCGTTATTGCTATCATGGCACGTTCTACTATTTTCAATAAGGAAATAGACATGGATCTGGCTCAACATATCGTGCACGGTGTTGTTCACAACGAAACGAAAGCCGTCACCATAGATGATATCCTTAAGGTAGTATGTAAACATTTCGACTTGGAACCTGCAGCTATACACACTAAATCCAGAAAGAGAGAAGTGGTGCAAGCACGTCAGATTGCCATGTATCTAGCTAAAAATCACACAGACTATTCAACTTCTAAGATCGGCAAATTCATTGGCAACAAAGACCACGCAACCGTACTTCACGCTTGCAAAACCGTGAAAGGGCAACTGGAAGTAGATAAGAGTTTTAATGCAGAAGTGCAGGAAATTGAAGCGTTACTAAAAAGAAAAGGAATTAATGATTAGTGATTAGCAGGCTCATGATTCATGTTTCACAAGCCATATTCACTAATCACTACTCCACTAACCATTATTTCAGTTCACTATTATTTCAAGAATCCCTGCCGACGAAGCACCTTTAATAGATTTTCAGACATAAACTCATTATCTTTCTTTGTATAACGAACATCTGTAAAGACCTGGGCTAGAGTTTCTTTCTTATTCTCCTCTATAAATTGTTTGCTTTCAGGCAATGATTCTTTATAAGCATAGAGTTTATCTATTTTTTCCGGTGTATAATCATGATACATTTCCTCGTGTACAGCAGCTTCCAAAGGCAAGCGATCAACCTGTGCAGGAATTCCATCCGGGTAACCGACTGTAATTGTCGTCAAAGGAAACACCAATTCGGGCAATCGGAGTATATCGATAATCATTTGAGGATTATAAGTAGTGGTCCCCAAATAGCAAATTCCGAGTCCTACCTCCTCTGCCAACGTACAAAAAGTCTGTGCGACAAGCAGAGTATCCATAGACGCATTCATAAAAGACATTAAATTGTCATAGCCAGGTACAGCTTTTCTTTGCTCACACCATTTTGAAAAGCGACGAAAATCAGCACAAAAAGTAAGTACAACAGGGGCACTCTTCACCATAGGCTGATTAAAATGAGCCGGCGAAAGCTTCTCTTTCATTTCAGCGTCACGAGTCACAACCACACTATAAAGCTGCATACCTCCCATCGTAGAAGCTCGGAATGAAGCTTCAAGCAAATCATTTAACAAATTAGGAGTAATATCCTTCGATAGATATTTCCTGATAGTCCTTCTGTTCTTTACGGTTTCAAACATTTCTTTTTTATTGCAAAGATATAAAAAGAAAAATCTATTTTGCTATATCTACAGAACAGAATAGTTTTCTTTTTGGAAAACTTTAACCTTTAAGCAAAAAGCAAATCCACCTGTTTATCAAATACTTATCATTAGCAAATAGAAAACTTACAGCCTGTTAATAAATTATTTCATTTTTATTTTGATAGATGAAAAAACATTCTTAGATTTGCATCCACATTTGTTAACGATAAGTAAACTTCTACACATTACTTATTAAAAATCAGATTTAACGCATATTGCATCGTGGAAAAACAAATTTATTCTTATGACGAAGCCTACGAAGAATCTTTACGATATTTTCAAGGTGACGAACTTGCTGCAAGAGTTTGGGTAAACAAATATGCAGTAAAAGATTCTTTCGGAAACATTTATGAGAAGTCTCCGGAAGATATGCATTGGAGAATTGCTAATGAAGTGGCACGCATCGAATCGAAGTATCCGAATGCTCTAACAGCAAAAGAACTGTACGATCTATTGGATCACTTCAAATACATTGTTCCGCAAGGTAGCCCGATGACAGGAATCGGTAACGACTATCAAGTTGCTTCCCTATCCAATTGTTTTGTTATCGGCGTAGATGGTGCTGCCGACTCTTATGGTGCTATCATTAAAATTGACGAAGAGCAAGTACAACTGATGAAAAGACGTGGAGGAGTGGGCCATGACCTATCCCATATCCGTCCGAAAGGTTCTCCCGTTAAAAATTCGGCATTAACTTCAACAGGTCTTGTGCCATTCATGGAACGTTATTCCAATTCGACCCGTGAAGTAGCTCAAGACGGACGTCGCGGAGCACTCATGCTAAGTGTATCTATCAAACATCCGGACTCAGAAGCTTTCATCGATGCAAAAATGACAGAAGGAAAAGTAACCGGAGCAAATGTTTCCGTGAAATTAGACGATGCTTTCATGCAGGCTGCTGTTGACGGAAAACCATACTTACAACAATATCCTATTGATTCTTCCGACCCTACATTTACAAAAGAAATAGATGCTTCCACTCTATGGAAGAAGATCGTTCACAATGCATGGAAATCAGCAGAACCGGGTGTTCTGTTCTGGGATACAATAATTCGCGAATCCGTACCGGATTGTTACGCAGATTTAGGTTACCGGACCGTTTCCACGAATCCATGTGGCGAGATACCTCTATGTCCTTACGACTCATGCCGTCTCTTGGCAATCAATTTGTATTCATATGTAGTAAATCCGTTCAAACCGAATGCTTATTTCGATTTTGATCTGTTTAAGAAACATGTGGCATTAGCTCAACGTATCATGGATGACATCATCGACCTCGAACTGGAGAAAATCGAACGCATCATGCACAAGATTAATGAGGATCCGGAAAACGACGAAGTAAAGCGGGCAGAACGTGTACTTTGGGAAAAGATATATAAGAAAAGCGGACAAGGACGACGTACAGGTGTAGGTATCACTGCAGAAGGTGATATGCTCGCAGCGCTGGGATTACGCTACGGAACAGAAGAGGCTACCGAGTTTTCAGAAAAAGTACATAAGACAGTAGCTCTTGGCGCTTATCGTTCTTCTGTAGAAATGGCGAAAGAGCGCGGTGCTTTCGAAATATACGACAACAAACGCGAGCAGAACAATCCGTTCATCCAACGTTTGGCTGAAGCCGATCCTGAGCTATATGAAGAAATGAAGAAATACGGACGACGCAACATTGCCTGCCTGACTATCGCTCCCACCGGAACAACCAGCCTGATGACTCAGACAACTTCTGGTATTGAACCGGTATTCTTGCCTGTTTACAAGCGTAGAAGAAAAGTGAATCCGAATGACACAAATGTTCATGTAGACTTTGTTGATGAAACAGGGGATGCGTTCGAAGAGTATATTGTATTCCATCACAAGTTTGTCACATGGATGGAAGCCAATGGATACGATCCGTCCAAACGCTATTCTCAGGAAGAGATTGACGAATTAGTAGCCAAGTCTCCTTATTATAAAGCTACTTCCAACGATGTCGACTGGTTAATGAAAGTAAAGATGCAGGGAAGAATCCAAAAATGGGTAGACCATTCCATCAGCGTAACCATTAATCTGCCGAATGACGTAGACGAGGATCTGGTAAACCGTTTATATGTGGAAGCATGGAAATCCGGTTGTAAGGGTTGTACCGTATACCGTGACGGCTCCCGTTCCGGTGTACTTATCTCAGCCAAATCCGACAAAAACAAGAAAGAGGAACTTCCTCCTTGCAAACCGCCTACGGTCGTAGAAGTGCGTCCACGAATATTAGAAGCAGATGTTGTACGTTTCCAGAATAACAAAGAAAAATGGGTGGCTTTCGTTGGCCTGCTAGATGGACATCCTTATGAAATCTTCACCGGTCTGCAAGATGATGATGAAGGTATTTTATTACCTAAGAGCGTGACTAGCGGACGTATCATCAAAAATATAGATGAAGACGGAACGAAGCGTTACGACTTCCAATTTGAAAACAAACGCGGATATAAGACGACTATTGAAGGATTGTCTGAGAAGTTCAATAAAGAATATTGGAACTACGCCAAATTGATTTCCGGAGTACTCCGTTACCGAATGCCAATAGAACAAGTTATTAAACTGGTAGGTTCTTTGCAACTGAACAGTGAAAATATCAATACTTGGAAAAACGGTGTAGAACGCGCTCTGAAGAAGTACATCCAGGATGGAACCGAAGCAAAAGGCAAGAAATGTCCGAACTGTGGCAATGAAACTCTCGTTTATCAGGAAGGATGTCTGATTTGTACCACTTGCGGGGCTTCCAGATGTGGATAAACATTCTATAATATATGATCTTATCATTTAATATCGAATACCGTACCAATTGGGGGGAGGAAGTCAAGCTTGCAGGCTTATCGACGGAATCCACCCCAATGTACACTACAGACGGTATATATTGGACGGCAGAAGTGGAACTGGAAGTTCCTCAAGAAGGGTTGACTATCCATTATAGCTACCAGATAGAACAAAACGGAATTGTCATCCGCAAAGAATGGAACAATTTTCCACGATGCCTTTTCCTATCCGGTACTCCTAGAAAAAAGTATAGAATCAATGATTGCTGGAAAAATATCCCGGAGCAACTATACCTTTACAGTTCTGCCTTTACAGAAGCATTATTATCACATCCCGAAAGAGAAGACATTCCGCAAGGGTACAAGAAAGGGCTAATAATAAAAGCTTATGCCCCGCGCATCAACAAAGATTATTGTCTGGCCATTTGCGGCAATCAGAAAGCATTAGGTAACTGGAATCCGGAAAAAGCCGTTTTAATGAGTGACTCCAATTTCCCCGAATGGCAGGTGGAACTAGATGCAAGCAAGCTCAAATATCCTTTGGAATACAAATTTATCCTTTGCCATAAACAGGAAAGAAAAATTGATTGCTGGGAGAGAAACCCTAATCGCTATCTGGCAGACCCGGAAATAAAGACGAACGAGACACTCGTGATTTCCGACCGATATGCCTATTTTGATATTCCAATGTGGAAAGGTGCAGGAATTGCCATCCCCGTATTTTCCCTGAAATCAGAAAAAAGTTTTGGAGTAGGTGATTTCGGTGATCTGAAACTCATGATCGATTGGGCGGTAAACACCCATCAGAAGGTCATCCAAATTCTACCGATTAATGACACGACCATGACCCATACATGGACGGACTCTTATCCCTACAACAGTATTTCCATCTATGCTTTTCATCCGATGTATGCGGATATAAAGCAAATGGGAACACTGAAAGACAAAGAAGCAGCCTCTAGGTTCAATCAGAAACAACAAGAACTGAATAATCTTACAACTATTGATTATGAGGCTGTCAACCGGGCTAAATGGGAATTCTTCCATCTGATATTCCAGCAAGAAGGGGAAAAAGTATTGGCTTCCGAGAAATTCAATGAATTCTTCGAAGCTAACAAAGAATGGTTGCGACCTTACGCTGTCTTCAGCTATCTGCGTGATGCTTACCGAACCCCTGACTTCCGTGAATGGCCGAGACATTCTGTATACGATGCACAGGAGATAGAAAAGATGTGTCAACCGGAAACGGTAGATTATCCCCACATCGCATTATACTACTATATCCAATATCATTTGCATCTGCAATTATTGGCTGCGACAAAATATGCTCGTGAAAATGGGGTTGTACTAAAGGGAGACATACCAATTGGCATTAGCCGCAACAGTGTGGAAGCTTGGACAGAACCTCACTACTTCAATCTCAACGGACAAGCAGGCGCTCCTCCCGATGACTTCTCGGTCAACGGACAAAATTGGGGATTCCCTACCTACAATTGGGACGTAATGGAAAAGGACGGATATCGCTGGTGGATGAAAAGATTCCAGAAAATGGCCGAATATTTCGATGCTTACCGAATTGACCATATTCTCGGCTTCTTCCGTATTTGGGAAATACCGATGAATGCTGTACATGGATTGTTAGGACAGTTCGTTCCCTCCCTACCGATGAGTAGAGAAGAGATAGAAAATTATGGTTTCACATTCCGAGAAGAATACCTGTCTCCATTCATTCATGAATCATTTCTCGGACAGGTATTCGGACCTTATGCCAATCTCGTAAAACAAGATTTTCTCCAGTTAGTGGATGAATCCGGTATTTACCGTATGAAACCTGGCTTTGAGACACAACAAGAAGTCAAACAATTCTTTGCCGGTAAAAATGACGAAAACAGTATCTGGGTCCGTGATGGATTATATTCTTTAATCAGTAATGTACTGTTTATTCCGGACAAGAAGGAACAAGGAAAGTACCATCCCCGCATCGGAGCGCAACGTGATTTCATTTTCCGTTCGTTGAGCGAAGAAGACAAGAATGCTTTCAACAAATTATACAACCAGTATTATTATCATCGCCACAACGACTTTTGGTACCAACAGGCCATGAAAAAGTTACCTCAATTGACACAATCTACCCGTATGTTGGTATGTGGCGAAGATTTAGGAATGATTCCTGCTTGTGTATCCTCCGTAATGAACGAGTTACGTATTCTTAGTTTGGAAATTCAACGAATGCCAAAGGATCCATCGCATGAGTTCGGACATTTAAATGAATATCCATACCGATCTGTGTGCACCATTTCCACTCATGATATGTCTACTCTACGTGGCTGGTGGGAAGAGGATTATCAACAGACCCAACGTTATTACAATACAATGTTGGGACATTATGGTACAGCTCCCGCCGTTGCAACTCCGGAACTTTGTGAAGAGATTGTACGCAATCACCTCAACAGTAATTCTATTCTCTGCATACTGTCTTTTCAAGATTGGTTGTCAATTGATGGAAAATGGAGAAATCCTAATGTGGAAGAAGAACGAATTAATGTTCCATCCAATCCACGAAATTATTGGCGATATCGGATGCATATCACATTAGAGCAACTGATGAAAGCCAAAGAACTGAATAGCAAGATAAGTGAATTAATACAATACACAGGAAGAAACCCGGAAAAATAATTTGACTTCTATCTATATTAAACACGGATTATACAAATTCCTTTTTAAATCTGTATAATCCGTGTAAACAGCTTATTAAAGGAATGAAAGAGACCCCGAGTAAACGTATTGATTTTGTAGACTTAACTAAAGGAGTCTGCATCATTCTCGTAGTCATGACACATATTGGTGGAGCTTTTGAGCTACTCGACAGGGGTTCTATGTTATCCTGTTTCCGTATGCCACTGTATTTTTTTATATCAGGAGTTTTCTTTAAACCATACGAAGCTTTATCAGGATTCATTCTTCGGAAAATAAACAAGTTGATTATCCCTTTTCTTTTCTTCTACCTAAGTGCATTCCTCCTCAAATACATCATTTGGAAAATAGCACCGGGAGTATTCCATTTACCTGTATCATGGAAAGAACTTTTGACAGTATTTCATGGACATGACCTCATCAAATTCAATCCGCCGATCTGGTTTCTAGTAGCCTTATTCAACTGTAATATCCTGTTTTATCTAGTCCATTTCCTAAGAAATAAATATCTGCCTGCCATGTTTGCTCTTACCTTATTGATCGGGTGCACAGGATTTTATCTAGGTAAAGCACAAATAACACTCCCTCTCTATCTCGATGTTGCCATGACGGCTCTCCCTTTCTATGTAGCAGGATTCTGGATTCGCAGATATAACTTCTTCTTATTTCCACATCACCGTTTTGATAAGTCAATTCCGCTTTTCGTTTTGTCGGCATTGTTAGTCATGCATTTTACTGCTACTACATTGGGGATGAGAACAAACAACTACTCCGGGAATATCTTTCAAGTATACATCGCTGCATTCGCCGGAATATTTATGATTATGCTACTTTGTAAAAAAGTGAAAAGAGTAAAAATTATTTCTTATCTAGGAAGGTACTCTATCATCACCTTAAGCATACACGGCCCCATACTCCATTTTCTAGCGCCATTGGTAGCACGCTACATTCATGATAGTTGGGCACAAGCAATAATGCTTTTGTTCATAACATTAAGTATATGTATTCTACTCACTCCCCTCTTTCTGAAAGTAATCCCGCAAATGGTTGCACAGAAGGACTTGTTAAAAATCAAACAGATTCATACTAAATAATAAATAGTATATGAAAATAAATAAAAGCTATATCTTTTTGAAAGGAATTCGATTTTACGCCTACCATGGAGTAGCCCCACAAGAAAATTTGATTGGCAATGAGTATATTATCGACCTAAAACTAGGTGTTGACATCAGCAAGGCAATGCAGACAGACGAAGTGACAGATACTGTAAACTATGCTGAAGTATATAACGTTATAAAAACAGAAATGGATATTTCATCCAAATTACTGGAACATGTAGGAAAACGAATTGTGAAGAAACTATTCGAACAATTCGCTACTATTGAAGACATCGATCTGCTTCTATCCAAACGAAACCCACCGATGGGAGCAGACATAGAATCGACAGGAATAGAACTTCATTGTAGCAGAAAATAAAACGGGCACGTCTGCCATTCCGAACCAATCAAGAATAACAGACGTGGCAATAAATTATGGTAAAAGTTCTATTGGTAGCTTATAATCTTTTCTTTTTCCTTCTATTCACAGATTCCACAGCTTCCGTTACCACAGGCTTATTCTGGAAACGTTTTGTATAACTGGAATAGTCAGGATGGATACGTTCGTAGTCAGGATCCATAAACAACGGGCTAGAAATAATATGATCCGCTGTTGAACGGTTACAGCAAAATACGATATTTTCCACACCGGCCAAACGAGTCAAAGCTTTTACATCTGTATCATGAGGTTGCAAAGTCATAGGATCAGTAAAAAAGAAAAGATAATCAATCTGCCCATCGACAATACGTGATCCCATCTGCTGATCACCGCCTAATGGACCGGATTTCAGTATTGTAAAATCCCATTCTACATCAGGATGTTTTTCTTTCAATGCTTCCAGTATTAGTGTCCCGGTAGTACCTGTACAATAGAATTTATTTCCCATCAACAGTTCTGAATTCCACAACACCCACTCGATAAGATCTTTCTTCATCGCATCATGTGCCACCAGCCCGATGCCCCTTCTAACCTTTGATTCCATTTCGTTATCCTTTTAAGTCCGACAATTGAGAGAATCGTTTGCATCCTCTCGCATAAAACTGCCACAAGATACTACTTTTTATCTGTTCAGGTATTAAATTCAAAGTTTTTTTTCTTAGGTTCTCTTCTCTTAATGAAGAAAATGACGGACAAATCCGTTTATATTCGTCCCGTGCACGAATCACTGCGCGAGCATTGTCCCAATCCCCTTTCAGAAAGAAAGTAAGTGCCGCCACATAATCCAAACAAGTCCGAATACGCATCACTTTATTTAACTCCTCCTGAGGAAGATTCTTATAAAGCATGACAAGATTATTACGGAAATTAAGAAAAGTCTTACGAGGATTCTCTTTTTTAAGCGTGGCTCCTCCAACATGATAGACTACACTTTGCGGAATGCAGACAATCCCACGTCCTCGAGAACGGAGTCGCCAACACAGATCTATTTCTTCCATGTGTGCAAAAAAGCGTCCATCCAGCCCTCCGACATCCAGATAATCCATACGACGAATAAACAAAGCAGCTCCTGTTGCCCAAAAAACTGGAATCACCGTATCGTATTGTCCTTCATCTTTTTCGACCGCTCCCATGATACGTCCCCGACAAAAAGGATAACCGTACTTATCTATAAATCCGCCTGCCGCTCCTGCATATTCAAAAAATTCCTTTTGGCGCTGACTTCGTATCTTCGGTTGGCAAGCAGCCACTTCGGGATGCTTATCAAGATAAGCAATCATCGGTTCCAACCAATGTTCCGTCACTTCAACATCCGAATTTAGAAGAACGACATACTCTGCATCTACTTGTCGCAAAGCCAAATTATATCCGTCCGCAAAGCCATGATTCTGTTCGAGTAAAATCATCCGGACGGATGGAAACTCCCGCTGAATCATAGCTACCGAATCGTCCGTAGAACCATTATCAGCCACACAGATTTCTATTTCTTTCCCCTCCGAATACTGAATAACAGATGGAAGAAAAGTACGAAGCATATCACATCCGTTCCAATTCAGAATGACGACTGATACTTTCATCTCTTATCTTTTCTCTTAATAAGTTCTTCCTGTTCTTTTTGTTCGCATTCCTTCTTCGTAAATTTCCAGCGCTTATGCGACCACAACCAATAAGCAGGTTCTCTACGAATGGTCTGTTCCAGTTCATGGGCAAACATATCCGTAATTTCTCCTTCGACTGTCTCTTTGGGAGCTTCAGTCATCAATTTAAACTCAGCCTCACAATATCCCCTACGTGTCTTCGTCAGTTCACAATAAAAGACAGGGAAATTCATCATTTTTGCAATACGTTCAGCTCCATTCAAGAAAGCAGTTTCCTGCCCCAGAAAAGTAGTCCAATACCGATCACCACTAGGCCATTGGTCTGTAATCAGACCTACTACCATATTTTTTCCTTCACGCTTCAATTTGATAATTTCACGTGCAGTAGAATGCTTAGGAATATTATATCCACCGAAACGGGAACGAATCTGCTTAAACAGTTCGTTCAGGTATTTATCCTTCAATGGTTTGTAAACTTGTACAGGTACATCGCCGGGCTTCATAACCGATCCCATTCCAATCAGCCATTCATAGTTGGCATAATGGGGAATCATCACAATAATACCTCCATACTTTTCCGTCAATTCCAAATATTGTTCTGTATTCTTATAAATCATCCTTTGGCAAAGATCTTCAGCGGACATATGCAACAGTTTCAAGTCCTCCAGCATATAATCCGAAAGATAGCGATAAAATTTACGTTCTATCTGTAATCTTTCCGCCTCAGTCTTCTCGGGAAACGACTTTTCCAGATTTTCCCGAACTACCTTCCGGCGATACCTCCCCACATGATACATCAACAGATAATTGAAATCCGAAAGCACATACAATACCCGGAACGGAAGAGCTGAAAACAGCCACATCCCACCATATACCAGCCAATAGATAAGTTTAGATTTCATACTTATATCAGAATTGTGCCTTTAAGCGCTGTCTTGTCCTCATTAAAATCTCCCAAACGCACGTTGACCACTTGATTATCCAATGAGTTTTCACTTTCCACTTCTACACGAATATAATTCTTCGTAAATCCGTGCATCGGAGTACTCCCCTTCGACTTTTCCAGCAACACCGACATCGTCTGTCCGATATGGCGCGCATAAAAGGCCTGTGTTTTTTCATCCGAAAGTGCCAACAGCCGTTGACTGCGTTGATGCTTTTCTTCCGGAGACACCACATAATCTATTTTCAAGGCTTGCGTTCCAGGACGCTCGGAATAACTGAACACGTGCAATTGGGTCACGTCCAATCCGGAAATAAACCGATAAGCTTGCTCAAAAAACTCCGCAGTCTCGCCACGAGTACCCACAATCACATCCACGCCAATGAAAGCATCCGGCATAATCTCTTTGATTTTCTTCACCTTCGATGCAAAAAGAGCCGTATCATAACGACGACGCATCAATTTTAAGACTTCATCACACCCAGACTGCAAAGGAATATGGAAATGTGGCATAAAACTACGGGAATGGGATACAAACTCAATAATTTCATCCGTCAGCAGATTCGGTTCAATGGAAGATATACGATAACGCTCGATTCCTTCTATCTGATCCAACGCTTGCACCAAATCAAAGAAAGTCTCTCCCGTCGTCTTGCCAAAATCACCGATATTCACCCCAGTCAAGACTATCTCTTTACCACCTTCCGCTGCAGCTTGCCGAGCCTGTTCGACCATAGAAGCAATAGTTCCGTTACGACTCCTCCCCCTTGCAAACGGAATGGTACAATATGAACAGAAGTAATCGCAGCCATCCTGTACTTTCAGAAAAAAACGAGTACGGTCTCCCCGTGAACACGAAGGAGAAAACGAACGAATATCTTTTGTTGCAGTAGTTATAGCCTCTCCTTTTTCATGTTTCTGCAAATTTCCCAGATACTGCAGCAGTTCACCTTTCTGCTCCGCCCCCAATACAACATCTACTCCATCAATTTTTGCCACATCACCAGGCTTCAATTGGGCATAGCACCCAGTCACTACCACAAAAGCACCGGGATGTTGTTTCACCAATCGATGAATAGCCTGCCGACATTTTTTGTCCGCCATTTCCGTCACCGAACAAGTATTTACCACACAGATATCCGCTTTCTCTCCCTTGCGTGCAGTACGAACTCCCGCCTCACGCAGAATTTTACCGATAGTTGAAGTCTCTGAAAAATTTAATTTGCAGCCCAATGTATAATAAACGGCTGTCTTATCTTGAAACACAGTGGTATCTATCATAAGCTGTTATAAACACATTAACTTTGCAAAGTTACACATTATTATCAGTAAAACACTTTAGGATACGAAAGTTTATTCCTATTTTTGCACAATTCACTAAAAAACGTGCAATGATTAAAGAGAATTTCATTAAACTGTACGAAAATAGTTTTCGTGAGAATTGGGATCTGCCTTGCTATACAGATTATGGAGAAAATACCCAATATACTTATGGCCAAGTAGCCGAAGAAATCGCCCGTTTACATCTGTTATTCAAGCATTGTAGTCTTCGCAGAGGAGATAAAATATCGGTTATCGGCAAAAATAATGCTCATTGGTGCATTGCTTATATGGCTACAATCACTTATGGAGCAATTATTGTCCCTATCCTGCAAGACTTTACCCCCAATGATGTCCATCATATCGTCAATCACTCCGAATCTGTCTTTCTGTTTACCAGTGACAATATCTGGGAAAATCTGGAAGAGGAAAAACTTATAGGGCTGCGGGGAGTGTTCTCATTGACTGATTATCGTTGTCTGTATCAGCGCGACGGAGAAACCATACAAAAGTTCCTAAAGAACCTCGACAAAGAAATGCATTCTGCTTATCCTAAGGGATTTACCCGCGAGGATATTCAGTACACCACCCTCTCTAATGACAAGATTATGTTGCTGAATTACACCTCAGGTACTACCGGCTTCAGCAAAGGCGTAATGCTGACAGGCAATAACCTTGCCGGAAATGTCACTTTCGGTATTCGGACTGAGTTACTTAAAAAAGGAGACAAAGTGCTCTCATTTCTTCCGCTTGCTCATGCGTATGGTTGCGCATTCGACTTTCTGACAGCAACAGCAGTCGGTACTCATGTCACCTTACTCGGAAAAACTCCTTCTCCCAAAATTATCATGAAGGCTTTTGAGGAAGTGAAACCTAATCTGATTATCACTGTTCCCCTAGTCATCGAAAAGATATATAAAAATATTATTCAGCCTCTTATCAATAAAAAAGGAATGAAGTGGGCACTGAACATTCCTCTGCTCGATAATCAGATTTACAATCAAATCCGCAAAAGACTGATTGACGCATTGGGCGGGCGGTTCAAGGAAATCATTATCGGTGGAGCAGCTATGGATAAAGAGGTGGAAGAGTTCTTCTACAAGATTAAGTTTCCCTTTACCATTGGTTATGGAATGACCGAGTGTGGACCTCTTATCAGCTATGCACCATGGAATGAATTTGTACTAGGTTCCTCCGGAAAGATTCTGGACATTATGGAAGCTCGTATCTACAAAGAAAACCCGGAAGCCGAAATAGGGGAAATACAGGTACGCGGAGAAAATACAATGACAGGATACTACAAGAATCCGGAAGCGACACGGGAAGTATTCACTGAAGACGGCTGGTTACGTACCGGTGACCTCGGAACAATGGATGCCAACGGTAACATTTTCATTCGCGGACGACTTAAAACAATGATTTTAAGTTCAAGTGGGCAGAACATTTTCCCGGAAGAGCTGGAAACGAAACTAAATAACCTTCCTTTTATTTTGGAAAGTATCGTTATCGAACGTAACAAGAAATTGGTAGCACTCGTCTATGCTGACTATGAAGCATTGGATTCTCTCGGACTGAACAATCCGGATAATCTGAAAACCATCATGGATGAGAACCTTAAGAACTTGAACAACAATGTAGCCGCTTACGAAAAGATAAGCAAGATACAACTCTATCCTACTGAATTTGAAAAAACACCGAAAAGGAGCATTAAAAGATACCTATATAACAGTATAGCTGTCGATTAATATGTTCTAAAACATAGGGAAAGAAAGGGAAAGCGGGCAGTTACAAAAAAATATATAAAAAAAGTTGGCTTTTCGAGAACAACATATCGAAAAAGTACATACCTTTGCAGCGTTTTAATAAAGCAATTGATTGTATTACGTTTTTAAAAAGCAAAGAAAATGAAAAAATTAGTTTTGATGGCAGTAGCTATCGTAGCAGTATCATTCGCATCTTGTGGTAACAAAGCAGCTGACGCAGCAAAAGCAACAGCAGATTCTATCCGTATCGCTGATTCAATCGCAGCAGTAGAAGCAGCAGCAGCTGAAGAAGCAGCAGCAGCCGACACAACAACTGTTGATAGCGTAGCAGTAGAAGCAACTGAAACTGTAGTAGCTGAATAATTCAGTTACAAGCTAGAGAGAATTGAAAGTCTGACATGCGAAAGCATGCACAGACTTTTTTTATGTTCTTATATTACAAATAATTTCAGATTACAACAAAGAATAAAGGCGGTTTATCCATGCAAGATAAACCGCCTTCACTATAACGTAATAGCTATTATTTATTCAGCAACTACTTCGAAAGGAATTTCTACAGAAACTTCCTTGTGAAGCTTAACAATAGCTTTATAGTTACCAACTTCTTTCACAGCGTCTTTCACAACGATGATCTTTCTGTCGATTTCGTGACCCAATTTAGCCAATGCTTCAGCAATCTGAATGTTGCCAACAGAACCAAAGATAGTACCTGTTGAGCTAACTTTAGTTGCAATAGTCAAAGTAACGCCTTCCAACTTAGCAGCAACAGCTTCAGCATCTTTTCTGATTTTCTCAAGCTTGTGAGCACGTTGTTTCAGTTCTTCAGCCAACATTTTTTTTGCAGAAGGAGAAGCGATGACAGCTTTTCCAGTCGGGATCAGATAATTACGACCGTATCCGGATTTCACGTTTACG
>ERZ791796.816-NODE-816-length-25675-cov-10.648244_pt1 | contig 25675 bp, 23 predicted proteins | sample MGYA00510311_ERZ791796 | MGnify/ENA primary metagenome ERZ791796 (study PRJEB30046, sample SAMN00792042) | human gut metagenome | study: EMG produced TPA metagenomics assembly of the A metagenome-wide association study of gut microbiota in type 2...
CGGATATTTCTGATTAGTTTTGGTTGTTCTATGGTTATAAATACAGATCAAAAAAGTCCAACGCAAAATAGTCGTTACATTATCCGGAATTGTTATTGATTGAAGGCTTACACACTCATAAAAAGCCCCTTCTCCAATATAAGATACTTTATTAGGAATATCAATAGTCTTTAAATTTTTAGCATTAAAAAATGCACCTTGTTCTATAGAAGTTGTATTATCAGGAAGTATTATTGAGACCAATGCATTACAATAACTAAACATCCGAACTCCAATTACACTTTCGAACGCATGCTCACCGTCACCGTAAGTTCCACTACCACTAATTATATTCACTTCTGACAAATCTAATTTTTGCAACATACCCTGCGACGAACGTTCTCCTGCCATTTCACGTAAATATTGAATATCAGTACCGTTAAGATTTCCGGTTAATATCAAGTTGGTTATTTGATATTTTTTTGAAGGTGCTATCAATTTATTTAATGTTCCTGCTGTTTCCACATGCAGTTCTATTGCATCTTTATCTTTAACTCGCCCCTGATTAATAATTATATCTTCTGATATTGCCTTACTCACAGACTCAATTGTAATAATCCCTTTTCTTCTTTTTGAAAGCGTATTTTCTTCTATCTGAAAATATAATTTATTATTAGCCAATCCTTTTATCTGAAAATTATCAACAGGTTTTATCCAATCATATTCATCTAAGACTGTAACTTGATACTCAACATTCGCATTAAGTTCAATTTCAATGACCTTCCCGTTGACAGGTATATCATATTCTTTTTGAGATACTATAATTGCATCCTTTTGAGCTTGAATTATTTTCATTGTCTCTTTTATTGAACTATTCTTATCGTAGAAAATAATTTCAGCTTCCCTACTTTCATATGTTTCATTGGGACTAATCGTATAATACAAGGTAGAACTTGACACTCCACGCGTTTCCACCATTTCCTTCACCCAACTCACGTTAGGCATTTGGACATCAAAACTAAAATTACTATTCACTTCAACGGCTACAACTGTCCCTTTATCACTAACAGGATATTCATTTTTAGTAAGCATCAATACTCCTTCACCTGCTTGATAAATGTGTACTACTTCCGAAATATCTTTGCTTTGAAATATAATTTCACCTTCACGTTTATCATATTCATCACTAGAGGTAATATTGAATGACAAAGTTATATTTTCCAACGAGCGAGATTTTGTAACCTGCGTAATCCATTTTTGAGATGTTGGTGGAATGATAACCTTATATTCAACATTAGCTTTCACTTCAACATCAATTGTATGATGAGATTTATCCAGTTCAAAAATATTTGATGATACCAATAGTGCATCTTGTTGTTTTTGAGAAACCCTTATTCTTTTTTCAATTTCTCCGACTTTCAACGTCAATACAGCATTACGTTCATCATAAAATGTGTTCTCTGTTACTTTTATCGTCAGTGATACAGTACCTGCTACTCCATTATTAGACGAAACAGTACACCATTCTATATTAGTTGGTATAGCAATATTCCATTTCTTGTTAGTCTCGAAAGTTAAAGTTTTCTCCTCATTATTTGAGGTAAAACAGATTCCTTTTTCAAAATACCCTTCACTTTCTCCCAAAGGTGTTAATATAGTCTCAACATCATGGTTTTCTTCCTCTCTTGAATTGTTGACAGGATTATCATCTCCACAACCTATCAATACAAGAAGCACATATACAATGCTACTAATAAATACAATATAATTATTTCTCATTATTTCATTTATTTAAAAACAGTAAAGTAAAGGAGTTAATGCTAGCCTAATAAGACTAGCACTATACGGTTAAATCCCAATTATTGTTTTGTGTATGTAATTAACTCTCCTTCACCTTCTTCATCAATATCATCAACTAATACCAGTTTGGAACTTGTCAGTTCTTGAACACGCATTGAATAAATATCAGTTTCTCCGTAACTATCTTCTTCCCAAATGAAAGTGAAGACCTTACTCTTCTCATCATAAGTATATTTGAAGTTTTCTACTCCTTCTTTATCTATTTGTCCGTTTTCATAAATCGCACTTGAACCTGTACCGTCTGAATTAATAGTCATTACGTCCTTATATTCCACAGAGTTCCTATTCTCTATATTCACCCAAGTACCTACTAATGGATTTTCATCATCGTCATCGCTACAAGAAGTAAAACCTGCACATAAAACAATAACCAATAAAGTCGCAAACAATCTAAATGTCTTCATATTCTGTAAATAATCTTTTTATTAATAATTTAATTTGTAGTATAAGCTGCTCAAAAATTGAGTTGGCTACTTAAAAGATAGTAGCAAAAGTTGTTTCTTAATGTCTGATTCGTAGTTATATATCGTTTTATCTACCCTGTTCCCTTTGGATAGTATTACACAATGAAAAAGGCGTGGAAACTATTGAATATTATAGCTGTGAGGCTCTCGACTGCCCTTGCACAATAATAAACAATAGCCCACGCCAAACGATATATAGACTATCTTAACAAGATAGGTATATAACATTGACGTGAGCGTTCTTGCCTATTATCTTCAACCTTCGAAATTGTCCAGATTCCAATATGAGATAATATCTTAAACGCTCTTCGTTAACTAATATGTCCTTTCAGCCCTAACACATTAGGTATCTGAAATTGCCACAAAGTTACGAAAAGCGTTTGTAATAGCAAGAACTATTGTTTATTAAAAGTTGAGAGCTGCCTCTTCTTAGTAAATCCAAGTAGGTAGAAAATTTGTGATTGCCTATATAAGAGCAAAATTTTAAAATTTTCTACCCAACTGATAATTTATACCTATGGCTTTATAAACTGTTTTTTTATCCGTTGAACGGTGGAAATACCAATACTTTGTAGCTTAGCTATATTTCTGATTGAATAGCCTTTTCTTAGTAAAGCAATGACTTCTTTATATTCTTCTTTCTTTTTATCATCCGTTTTGGTTGAACCTGTCTTTCTGCCAAGTTTACCACCTTTGGCAATATAATTTGCCCTACCACTATTCAAACGGTATTGAATATTGCTTCTTTCAATATTTGCCATTTCTGCAAGTACTGTCACCATGATAGAAGCTATTGGATTAACTTCCCCATTTGGTTGCAAAGTATATAAACCCAAGTTCTGTATGTAAACCGATACTTTCGATTCATGTAGAATATCTAAAGAGCGAAGAACCTGTAATGTACTTCTTCCTAGTCTTGACAATTCAGATAAAAGTAGAATATTCACAGATTCACGTTTACAGTATTCCAAACATTCCCCTAAAATCTGTCTTTCCTCAATTCTCTTTGCACCTGAAATATGCTCCTGGAATATATTCACTATTTCTATATCCTGTGAGATAGCATATTTCTTTAAATCCTCTATTTGTCTGCTCGTGTCCTGTCTGTCATTACTTGAAGAAACACGAGCGTATATTACGGCTGTTTTCATTTTATTCTTTGATTAAATTGATAACATGAAAGAATGTGTTCAAACCACCTTTACAGATTTATTTGAACACATTCCTGTTTTGAACACTAACGAGGTTTATTCGCTTCCTCAATATCCCATAAGCCAACTAAAAGAATAAGCAAGATTAACGGAACACAACCTGTTATAAAAGACAATACCACCCAAAAGAGCCAAACAAGTATCTTATAATAAAACATGATTCTTTATTTTACGTAGTTAATAAAATAGGAGAATACCCATTTCTGAATATTCCCCTGTTTAATCAATCAATAAACCACTTATATTTAGTGTCTCCATGCAAAGCGGCATTTATTCCCGTTGCTATTTCGGTTGCATTTATCGCTCTATCCAAAAAACTATCAATGTAGCTTGACTTATTGCTTCCAGTTAACAAATTATACAATTTCCACATACTTATATCATTTCCCAAGCTGCCAAAGTTCTCATCATTGATATAAGCCCTAGCCACATTGTTAACCTGTGTATCAGTAAATAACATACGTGGAATATCTTTTTGATAGCCTTGTGGTAATGATTGATAAAATCTCATTCTTCCAAGTAATTGGCAAAATTGATGTTCTGTGAGATATGAGTTACCAAGCGTTTGCAACAAATGTATGTTTTTGGCTGTATTAAAATTATTAAGTAGTTCCAATGTAGCCCTAAACAGTTCTTTTGTGCTCATTACCTTTATATCATCCTTATATCCGTCTGTGAACACGCACATGTTACAGCATACGGTATTCTTGAATGATACAGCCAGTCTAAACAACTCTGGACTTTTCTTAGTTGCCAGATTCTCTCTATTCAAGGCACGAACGCCAACTATAGAAAGATTAAGCCTGTTGCCAGATACATTTTCATAAATAGATGGAATATCTATGGCAAAAGCACATCTTTCGTAATACTGGGTAGTGTCAGCTTCCGTTAACAGGTTCTTTGGCTTGTTAATGGACTCTGGACGTCTCCCTTTTACCACATGACTGCACCTTATATCTGGTTGCTCGATTTGTTCACCACTATAAAATGAATTAGCCGCTTCCCAAACCGTTTCAATGAATTGTGGATGCGAAATAGTCAGTTCATTATCCTTGCTGAAAACTGGTATCACATTATCATTCTTTAAATGGTCTAAAGTAACCTCCACAGAGTTTGCTTCTATAAAGTGATTTACCCTTTTGGGCTTTACTGGCTCTTCGATTATTACCGCTTCTTCTGCATACTCACCAAAGTTACTTTCCCTTCTTACCTGTGGCACATTGCCAATAATTTGTAGATTTCTCATAACGAATAAAATTTTAAATGATTTATAAATTGATTACGTGGAGAATAGATATTTCGTTTCTCTCCAACTACCCTCGGGGGGTGTTAGAGGGTACTGTTCATGCGCTCATGTAACTTTCAATTCAGTAAATCATAGGAGAAATAAGCTGATATATATTTAAGCTCCTATTTTTATAGGTAGGGGGGGGGATTATATATAAGTACCTATACTTTATTGCACGCATATCTTTCTACTCTCCACAAATGGAACTACTTTAGACCATTACAGAATGTGGCATAACCATACAACCAATGTTTGAAAAATGAGTATCATTCATTTTTTAGCTTCCCCAATTATTCGTAAATTTGTGTATCCCATGAAGGAAGGATTACCGTATTGCATTGAGGGCTTTTTATCTCCATTTCCCAATTACTATCAATGTGGTAAATTCATTTCTTCGCAGTCTTTCATAGATAAAGCCATGTCTGATAGATTTTATTGCAGTCGCCTATATACTAGTATTAGACGACCTTTTTCATTTTTGTAGCATAACCATAAAAAGTAGGGCAATTTGACGTCTGCCCTACCGCTTGTGGTTATGAAAATTTCTTTATATTACCTACCATGTCAGAAGTATATACCTATCAAGAATTACGTGAATTAGCCTTAAAATACGGAATCAGAGATAATAAAGTCCATATCGGTGTATGGTTACAGACACAAGGCTATCAGAAACAGAGAATACAGATTAACCACATTAGAAAAACATTTTATTTAAAATCCCATGATTGAGACAAGAATCCCAATAGCACCTGACACAAGTACCACCCTTACAGATGAAACAACAGAACACATTGTTAATCGCAAGGTAACAATCAAAATAGACAGAGATTATTAAAAAAAGAAGTATGCAGAACTATACGAGCGACTGGCAAAACTAAAGCTGCCACCCTCTTACAAGAAGAAATAATATATCAACACAAAAAAGCCGCAGTTGAGCATATTTGTAGGTGTACTCGCCTGTGGCTAATTTTGTATTATTGCAAGTTTTACAGAAAAGCATAAGTAAATAGGTTATTGGTATTCACAGTTACCAGTTACCATTTTCCAAAATCCAACACATAAAAATTAGTTCATTACATAACACTCCAACAGTAACACCTTTCCTTAAAAGTCATTTTAAGGAAAATGCTTTAATCAACGTATTTAATGTGTAAATAGACTTCACAAATATTTCATTTCCCACCTCTTTTGCGTTAGAAAAGTCTAGATTTAAACCAAAATATCTTATTGCCTTCTTAGCAGTCTTATTTGATTCACTAAATCGATGAGCAGGTGTAATGCAAGAACGTAAATCTTGTAAATATTTAAAATATTCTATTAAAGGAGAAACTGTCAAATGATGAGATGCAAAAAACTTTTTCAACTTAATTATCCCTCTATCACCTGGGTCAAGTTCAATATTTTTTGTAATTTCATCATTTATACAATCTATTAATAACAAAGCCATAGATTGAACTAATTCACAAAAAGATTTAGCTTCATTGTTTGGTAAAAGATGAAGAGAAGCAAATACATATTTCTGCTCCTTATTTAAAGGTTTAAATAATGTCCATCCAAATTTATCACTCCACAATCTATCGAATTCTTCATATAAGTCTTTGAAATATAAGTCCAAGGCTTCATTATTCTCAGTCCAATTACCTTCAATCATTGTTCTATAATAAGATTTACTTATTCCCATTCCAGACTGAGGCGAAACATTAAAGGATTTCCAATATTTTTGTTCCTTGTAAGGTAAACAGCTTAATTCAACTAAAAAAACCGCAACATAATTCTCATTATTATTATCAATCTTTAAAGAGAAATAATCAGATGAAATGCTAAAACCATCAACTTTATATAAAGAAGGATTATTATAATATTTATCCAATACTTCCTTTTTAAAATAAGTAAGTTTAAAGTAATTTTCAGCCGTACGTTCACATGTCAACAACGCTTCATTACCAACCTCATCGTATCCAACAATAAAATTCTCATATTGCTTTTTTATGTCATAATGACACCCAATAGTTTTAATATTACCATGTTTCAGTAGCGATTTTCCAATTACCAAACTATGGTAATCATTCATTAAACACCTTATTTGAGCATTATATACCAAATCATTTTCATTTTTAACATCATCTTTGTATTCAATATCAAAAGTACATAAGTCCGAATTTAATTGACATACAAAATCAAAACATATGATTAGGTTTATTTTTCGTATAGCCAAATATTCTTGCAGATATTTAAGCTTCATAGACACTTTTTCTTCTGTCACAATTATGACTTCATCTGTGTCACCATTATCATCAATAAATAAATATTTTCGATTTTGTTTATTATTACAGTTTTCAAGTAGATTGAAATAACAAATTAGCTCTTCTGATATATCATTATAACGTATATAATTACCATTTGTTTTAAATTCTTTCACATATATAATTGGTTCTATTCCTTCTTTTGCAAAAGAAAAATATGAATTATCTCCGTAAACAGCAATTCTACCACTTCCCATACTTATATCCCAACAATAATCTGTCATACATTTATCACAAACAGTTTCGTTTGTAACCAAATATGAAAAAACAGTAAGAGACACTTTATTTTCCAGATAGCATGAATGACTATACAAAGTTATCCAACCATCTGATATGAATTTTTTTCTTGCCAAATCTAATTCTTTTTTAAAGCAAAATTCTTCATTCGTCATATCATATTAATTATTTTCATTGTTTATACTATTTACTTTTTAAATATATCCACTCAAGCAGCAGTTCTATTATCACTCTATTGATATAAGCTTCACTCTTTTCTAGCTTTTATTATATTTTCCTTCTGTTATCATGTAAAACCTTTGAAGGAGCAGGATTATAATTACATAAAGAAGCATGCTTTTTAATCAGGAAATTATTACATTATTACATTTAATCTTCAAAATAGGACAAAACACATCATTAATCAAAATATTTTTCTTTATCCATTCAATTATTAGTTTATTATTTATAAATTTGAAATTACAAATTCTCCTACCAATAGATTTTCCCATTACAGGAATTTCTAATATCGTGCCAATGCTTCTAAAAAATGTTCCATGCCCTTTTCCCAATAATTCTTGCTTTATCCGTTGTAAAAGCCCATTTCTCCCTTCCGCCTTACCAATATAGATTATGCAATCGAGATTCTCCTTATTCTCTCTATAATATACAGGAAGAACTGTCTCATTTTCTATTTTGGAACAATAATAGCCAGATTATTGGGGGATATTTTCCAACAATTCTTCATCTGTTTTTTTTAAATACAGCTCATTTGATAGTCGGTCATCCAGCGCAATACTTTGCTTATCTATTTCAACTTCATCTATTTCACTCATTTGTAACTCCTTCATTTTAAATCATTTATTTCATTTATCCAATACCCTTTGGTTGGATTTCCCTTAATTCGCTGAGTATCAGACTCTAGCTCAACCCATTCTTTCAAGTCCGTAGGCTTCTTCATTCCAAATTGTTGTGCAATCGCCTTCAGTTCCGTAGAAGGCATAAATGTACCAACCGTTAATAATATTTTCAGTTGTTGACCAATATCACTATCAGCACAAACATTCTCTTTTTTTAAAGCTTCAAGAGCAGCTTTTACAGCCTTCGCACTTTTTATTTTTTTTACCTGTTCCACTCCCAATTTACACAAAGCGTCTCTTATGAAAGGATATTCTTTTTCAATGCTCTGTTTTGCTTCAATATCTAAACAATATTTCATATCAGCATACAAGATAAATGTTTCCAAGAATGTAGGCTTCTTACAAGCAGGCTTTATAAAGTTGTCATCTAGTTGCACCCATTCCACTTTGGAATGTAATATACCCGCCCTCTCATATTCAGCAACTAAATCTTTCTGTGAACGATATATGCTATTCATTAATCTATAATTATAGAGTACAACTTTAGCTGCCATATCATTAACAATAAACTCATCATTTTTTTTATCATATTTGAGAAATGAGGATTTACTTAAATCTGACTTTTGTTGCTTTCTTGCTCCTATCGAAAGGCGGTTATATGCAGTAGCCCTTTCTTTAGCATATTCCAATGCTTCTTTTATCTCCTTTTTTGCCTTTTCATAATTTTCATAGTAGTCTTTTGGTCTTGTATTAAAAAGATGAACGACTAAATTTCTAAACGGATTATTTGTATTTCTTATTCTCCCTGCAATTTGGGGAATATCCATATCAACACTTAATAAAGTATATTCATTATAAATATTACTTACCACATAACAGATACCTGTTTCAGAATAAAAATCCACGCCTTCAAACGATTTGGAAGTTATGAAATTAAATTTCTTTGGTGCATCCGTAGAACTAGATATTCGATATTCACCTAATGTCTTGCGGTTCTTGGCTTCATCAGCACAAATAATTCTGCAATCATCATTTGTAAGATGAGTATGTTCCAATATTTTCTTTATATCTGTGACACTGTTTATAAAGAAGTAAGCTTCGTATGATTTAAGTTCACCTCTTTCGATATATCCCTGTCTCCGATACGTTTCAATAAGATTTGCAGCAAAGTAATAAGGCTTATTAGTTTGGTAAGGTAGAATCATTAAAGGCTCTATATGCTCCCAATCAGCAATATATTCTTCCACGTCTTTTAAAGCATCCGGTTTAAAATCCATAGCAATAGGAGTAGCAGACATGAAACAAAATGATTTAAACTCGTTAAAATGTTCCAATACTCCTTCTACGGCTTCTTTTCTATAAGAATATATTTTCAAGAGGTTATGATACTCGTCAACCAACAACCGATACTCTTTGGGAGTAAGAAGAGAAACAAGAGAAGGTATCTTATCATAAGTGCACATTATCTTTTTCGCTCCTTCTTTAGAAAGATATGCTTTCAGTTCTTTCTTCAACGTAGGAGTGAATGTACCATACAATCCGAAAAGATTTCTAACCGGACTCAATCCTGCCTTTCTATTTTCAGCCTTCCACACAATACTATTTCCGTTCTCATCTTTAGGCGGATAACACTTGTTTTCTATCAATTCAGTGGTAGGAACTGCAATCACATAATTCTCACCATTTTTAAGAGCAATTGTTGTTCCACCACAACCTGTGACTACCTTATTAAAGATACAATTATGAGGAAGGTCTTCTAAATCAAGAAAGCCGTCATGTTCTTGGATTTCTAGTTTTTTCATATCTATTATTCAGAAAAAATTGTAACGCTATCATCGACTACAAAATTAATACTTTATAAATACCTGTACTACTATTTTCCTGACTTTCCATATTTTTTATATAGCTATAATCTGCAAAAAAATGTAACGAGAAAAATCGACAAAAAATAGCATCCTCGAAATAGGACATTTTTCGAACAGGGTCTATAAAAGTATTTTTCCGGTAAAAATGTCCTTCACATTATAGGATTTCCTCAATCAACAAATAACATCTTTCACCTTTAACTTTACATTCGGACACCATAAAAAAATCGCTTATAGTCTTACTTGTTATGGCTTTAGGGGGATGTATATTCAATAGAGCATAAATTCGCTTTATTTCTTCTTTTGTATATTTACGAGTGTATTTTTGACCAACAGTAAATGAGTTCTTTATTAAGCGGATTACCTCTGTTCCGGTTGCCTTCTCGCTGTATTGCTTCTGTATCATGGCTTCCGTGATTTTCTTTTTGGAATATTTGAGTTTTTCAATCACTTCCTTACCTACCGTATCATAAGCTTCAACAATAAATGAATCAGCCGCAATCAAATCCCGTTTGTATTCCAGTTCCATTTCAGTAACACAATTTCCCAACATCTCCAACTGGCGGACTATCTCTTTACGCTTGTCTTTAATGGATTGAGATTTATTTTCCCTCTTTAGCCGCTCAAAGTCACCTACCGAATAGTAAAATCCATGTTGATAAGAAATAAATGAATCACAATTATCGTATGCCTCGTTTAGAGAGCCCTTATCGTAATAATAATTTTTCATCAGTTCCTCATCTATGTAGTTGTCTATTGCAAACCAATTCTCTCTTCCGTTCCTATCAAGCATCTTATTAAAAGGAAGACTTTCCAGTGCAGCACGGTAAGCATCACGGGAAGCCCTGTCTGTTGCACAATCATAAAAGTTCTTCATTGTTCGATATATCTCCTTGCTGCAAACAATATATCCTTTTATTTCTTCTTTCGTTCTTTGTGGTATACCTTCTTTAACATTACTAATATGTGTAATTGATGATACACCATTTCTGAATCGTCCAACCATCTGGATAGCATCAGTATAAGGGTCTATCATTGTATGTTCCGCAAAGTAAACATCGGTTAACATTATTACATGAGGTTTCTGTTCTAACTCAATATCCACAGCATTGAAAAAACGGCTAGTGAAAAAATTGTACCGTTTCATCTTATCAATGCTGCACTGTTCATAGGCATTGGTAAATTTATTCCTTCTCAACTTATCAACACTCTTAGGGGCACAAAAGACTGCGGAATCTTCCAATAAATCTAGTTGCTTCATCAATGAATATATAATATCAGTTGAATTGATAAATACACAAATCGAAAGTGGTGTAGCTTCCTCATTGTTTAGCTTGGATAGTGTATCTTTAAATGCTTGCAGCGTATTATTCGTATGATGAAGCCAAATCTCCTTTTTATAATCGAAAGTCGGCTGTATCTCTATCGTCTCAAAATTCTGTTCCTTAAATCGAGGGTCATTCAATTCTATCGGTGTAGCAGAAACCAGTGCTTTTTGGTCAAACTTAAAAAAATCATCTATCGGTAGAGTTATATCACTTCGGTAATCTGCATCCTTCACTAGTTTATGACATTCATCGAACAGAAGGAAGCAAGAACAATACGCACTCATTTCCAGTTCTTCAAATGCATCCTTTACTTTCTGAAAACTTTCGGGAGTAGTAAGTATCTTATAATACTTCTTCTTGCTCTTCTCCAAGTAGTTTACAATATCGTCAGTATATACACCTTCATATACTCCGAACAGATTATCATCTTTATGCTTAGGGTCATTGCACTTACCAATTATAACAGGAACATTCGGCTCAATGATAATCGAGTTACGTTTTGCTGTGATTTCTCCATAGGTAGCACCAAGTCCGGTCAACTTCTTATAAAGAATAGTATTCGTGGGAATTTCGGGAAGAACTTCGGTAAGGTATTGCACCTTACCGAGCTCACTAAGATTAATTTCTATTGTCATCTTCCTCATTAACGTCTATCACATCCATTCCTTCATTTTCGTATTCTTCCTGCTTGATTGCATCAAAATCAGGTGCATCTTGCAACAAATTTCCAGGAGTATTAGCTTCATTAATGAACTGGGACAACTCTTCTACTGGCTTTACATTTAACTTTTTCATAATTTTAAATTTTAATAGATTTATAAATATAGGGAAGGAATTGCGCCTTCCCCCGTTAATAATTCAATTATGCTATCAATTCTTTTTCCAATAAATAATCATATAACTCTTCTGTCCTTTCCAACCGGAAGAAAATCTTTCCTTTTCTGAAAAAAGCACTGGCAGTAATTTTCGCTCCATACTCACGAAACGTAGGAACAAATTGTAATGCTTTTCCCGCTAAAATCAGTTGCTTAAAAATTGATAGTTGAAAATCCTTATCTTCTCCTTCACTATAAGCCGTAACACTATTAGGATTAAAACCAAAATCTTCCGCTTGTCCTGTTTCCAAATAAGTACGTAACCAACTTAATCCTTCTTGATTCAATATCAAACAGAAACCTTGAATCTTTTTGGATTCAATCCAAGCACATGGATAGTTATCCTTGTTAGTGTAAAACTTAACATTCAATTGCTCACCTCTTTTCATCATTGCCTTTACAGTTTGCATTGCACCTTCATTGTCATAAGACTTAACTACTTTTTTTTCTCCAAATTCTAAATTCATAATCTTCATTTTAAAAAATTAAACATTAATGAATCTCAAACGAGGTGCGCACCTTTGTCTTTGATTACGCTGCAAAACTACGGAGAAATAGAAGCGTATGAAATGAAGAAAAAAACATAAAGAAATCCCTTTTTTTATGCTTAATTCTTTATGTAATCACAAATATCATAAATCACAATATATCAACAAATCATATGTATTTGCACAATAATCATCAATTAAATAAAGGCTATCATTTTTTATCTTTATATGTTTTACCAATATGATTTTAAATGTTCAACTGGATTATTGGGAGACATTTTGCACATGGGGATTTTCCACCAATTTGGACGAACTTCATATTTTTGTAAGTTCCTGATTGTAGCCCGCAAATTCAATATGTCATTTTTAGGACTGTCCTCATCAATCAGTTTGAGATATTTCAGTAACTCAAGAATAAAATTCCCCTCGTTATCTGTTAATCCTTTACCTTTGGCTGCAAATGATGAGTGGCGTAGTAGGTTATATATACTAAGAGTTATCGTATCAAGTATCGCATTTTCGCGCTTCCTCCCTCTTTTACCTATACTGGGATAATCTTTATCCAATTCCGTTTCCGCTTCTTCCAAAGTTGAAACTCCTAAATATTTATCAAGATATGGAGTTATCATATTGAGAAACCAACTATCATCATTCGTAAGCTCTATTTTCTGTTTGTTATATTCAATCGTGACAATATTACTCTTGGTCTTTTTCTTCTCATGAAACATCTTGTAAAGACGTAGCATATCCGGTCTGACAGAATAACTATACTTTAGTTGCGTTGGGTCAGCAATATAATCCTCAAAATCAAAATAGCCATTGGTCTGTGTGTATTTATAGTAGATACTTATAATAAGAAGAATAGCGTAAAATACATCTTGGTCTTGCTGTTCATAGGCTTCGTCCTCATTTTTATTGTATGTATTCCACAACGTTTCAATATACTCGGCTTTAAAATTACCACTTTCAAGGACTAAATTCTTTCCCACAGTCATGCTAAATTCATATTTATCCTCATCTGTCCCGCAATTAGGATAGGGAATCTCCTGCTCTTCCTTCTTTATTGACAAGTACAAATCCTGTATTTCCATTGGGAACTTATTACCCAAAAGATATACATCAGATATATAGTCCAGTTCATTATGAAACATTGAACGGCTGAATCCCACTTCACTATTCAGCCATGATTCGATTCGTTTTATCGTATTGATTGGTATTATTTGATATTCCATATTTTCAAACTTTGTCACAAAAATAAAAAATGTCGCTTCACCATAAAAGCAAAGCGACATTTTATTTTAAAGAAGATTCTTCATTGCTTCATCTATCTGCTCATTTTCAAAGCTATCAAGATAATACTGTGTCGTTGACAAACTTGTATGTCCCAATGATTCACTTATCAATGCGATGTTTACACCAGAACGTTTTAATACCGTTGCAAATGAATGACGTGCAACATAGGTTGTCAGCGGAATACTAATATCCAAATGAGCCCCTATCTTTTTAAGAGCTTTATTCATGCCTTTTATCACTTTTCTAATCCTGTCATATTGCTGTTGTTCAGTAATATGAAAATTACGGTCTAATATTGGGAAAACATAATCATTCAGTTGTGAGTTTGGTTTCCTATATTTATCTACAATTTGTACAGCTTGAGGTAAAAGTTGAAATGTAATAGGCTGCTTTGTCTTATGTCGTACAAAGCATATTCGATTATTCACAATATCTGAATACTTCAAATATGCTATATCAATCATATTCATACCACAACCAAGATAACTAAAAGAAAATAAGTCTTTAGTCAAATAAAGTAATGGACTATAATAAGTTGTTATCTCCATTAAATCAACATTCATTATTTTATGTATTTCAGCCTTAGTAATTGCCCTCTTACATTTACCCTTGCGATAATGAGATATTTTGAATTTTACAAAAGGATAATACTTCTCGTTCACCACATTATCTTCTATTGCTTTATTATAAACAGCACGTAATTCTCTCATTCGTATTCCAATCGTATTATCAGAATTACCACGTTTACGAAGATAAAGTTCATAACGCTTTAACCAATTTACATCAATATCCGTGAAAGGTATATCCAAGTTACCTGCGAATCTCAATACAGAATTATAACAACTAATGTAAGCTTTGGCATTACCTAACCGTTTCTCGGCAGTCATATACTGTATGATGTATTGAATATAATCTCCCACATTCTGTTTATTACAACTTCGTTCCACGTATTCAGCCAAAGATTGTGGAGTAAAGTCTTTACCAAGTGTTTTCAGTTCAAACATCATATTGACATATTCTTGTCTCGTTTGATTCATGATATTCAATAACTGTTCACGATTGGGATAGTTTCTTTTAGGTTCTTCCTTATCAAAATTCCAACAAGAAGCTTTGATTGAAATTCCCAAAGATTTAAAGTAACGTAACTTACCTTGGCTAATTCTCAACATTAACGGATGTTCTCCATTAGCTAAAACTTTTGATTTAAAACAAATAATGCCTATATTAGCATCCATAACGTAACATATTATTGTCACATTTTGGTTTGCGCTACGGTTTACACCGCTAAGCAAATAGGAGATATTTTAGAAGTCAGATATAAGATTTAGCAAAAGCCAAAATCTTCATAAATGACTTATATTCAGTAGCTCTGCTGGTAGCTTTCAAAGGCTTAGCCTTTGGAAGACGCAGGTTCATAATCATGAGGTCCCCGGTTCAATCCCGGGTCCCGCTACTTGATAAGAATAAGGCATTTGAGAGGCTTCCACTCTTGGGTGCCTTTTTCTTTTATACATCAATTGGTGCCGGTTTACACGGCTCAGTTTACACTATGGTTTACACCAACGCAAATCATATATCAATCAGATTAAACATCTGTCAAATTCAATGTGGCAAGGTTCAACATATTAAAAAAAATAGCCTCAACTTACAAAAAATTGAGGCTATCGAAATATCACTTAAAAAGTCTCTCTATTCCCATTCTATAGTCGCATTAGGTTTCGGAGACATATCATAACAAACGCGATTTACATTCTTCACTTCTTTCAGTATACGGTCTGTTATCTTCATCAGGATAGGCCATTCTATCGGTTCGATAGTAGCCGTCATAGCATCTACCGTGTTGACAGCGCGAATAATCACCGGCCAATCAAAAGAACGGGCATTATCACGTACACCAACAGATTTAAAATCGGGTACTACTGTAAAGTATTGCCATACCTTTTTATCCAATCCGGCAATCTGAAACTCTTCACGCAAAATAGCATCGGACTCACGTACAGCCTCCAAACGGTCACGCGTTATAGCACCTAAACAACGTACGCCCAAACCTGGACCAGGGAAAGGTTGACGGTAAACCATCTCATAAGGCAATCCCAACTCCAAGCCACAAGCACGAACTTCATCTTTAAATAATTGGCGCAACGGCTCCACAAGCTCGAACTTAAGGTCTTCAGGCAGCCCACCTACATTATGGTGAGACTTCACCATTTTAGCAGTTTTCGTTCCACTTTCCACAATATCCGGATAAATAGTCCCTTGCCCCAAGAAGTCAATACCATTCAGCTTACGTGCTTCTTCTTCGAACACACGAATAAACTCACCACCAATAATTTTACGTTTCTGTTCCGGATCTTCCACACCTGCCAGTTTATTCAAGAAACGATCGGTTACATCTACATAAATAAGATTTGCTTTCAACTGGTTGCTGAATACCTCAACCACATCTTCAGACTCTCCCTTACGCATCAAACCATGATTAACATGTACGCAAACCAGATTGTTACCAATTGCCTTCAGAAGTAAAGCTGCTACCACAGAGCTATCAACTCCACCCGACAGAGCCAACAATACTTTCTTATCGCCCACCTGACGCTTAATCAACTCTATCTGATCATTGACAAAGTTCTTCATGTTCCAGTTAGCTTCAGCTTTACAAACATCGAAAACAAATGATTTCACTGCCGCCTTTATAGCCTCAATATCATCCGCAAATTCTGCCAACTTCACTTCACAAGTTGCTTTATCGTGACCTGCAGCCATGACGGGAATCCCCAAAGTATAGATAGCTGGATTTACATCAATAGCAACGCCATCAATTACATTATTCGGTCCACCATTAATTATAATACCCTTTACATTGGGCAATGCTTTCAGTTCTTCCACTGTGATATCGTGAGGATAAATCTCACTATAAACTCCTAATGCACGGATGGCGCGAGCCAACACCGTATTCTCATGACTACCCAAGTCAAGGATAACAATCATATCCTGCTTCATCTGATTTTGGTTGTTTTTTAAGTTATTGTATTGTTTATTATTCACTATCGTTTCCAAACGGTCTGCAAATATAAAGATTTTTAGAGAGACTATAATACATTGATTCTCTAAAGTTTCAGAACAGAGTCGCGTTTTTTTGCTGTTATAGTATTCAATTCAACAAAGAATTAAAACAACATAGGAAGTAGATAGCAATAACCCAATTCTTTCATAGACTCCTTCAAAACTACGCCTTCAACCGCATCACAAACCGACTCCCCTTACCCAATTCGCTCTCTACCGTCAGCGTACCGCCATGAGCTTCCACAAAATCCTTGGAAATAGATAATCCCAAACCACTACCTTGCACTTTCGTTCCGGGTACACGGAAATAGCGGTCAAAGATACTTTTGTGATAACGCGGGTCAATGCCTTTGCCAAAGTCTTGGACATACAATTCAATCCAGTTTTCATCCTGTTTGGCACCAATAACCACATGCCCGTTTTCTTTTGAATAACGAATAGCGTTACTTAACAGATTCGTCAATACCCAAGCAATCTTCTCGCTGTCGACAAACAGTTTACCGATTTTCTCCTCCGGATACTCCACTTCTATCTGAATATTAAACTTATCCGCTTGCACCTGATTAGCTTTGATCGCATACTCGATCAATTCAATCGGTTTGGTGATCTTCGGCATCAACTGTAATTTACCAGCTTCCACCTGCGTCATGTTAAGCAATTCTCCGGTGATACTTAACAAACGTTCGCTATTCTCCTTGATACTCTTTGAAAGCTGTTCCTGCTCATCATTCAGCGCACCGACACGCTTATCCTCAAGCAGTTGTAGACTCATCATAATAGCAGCAATCGGAGTTTTCAATTCATGAGAGATCGTTGAAATAAATGTAGTCTTGGCAGAATCCAGTTCTTTGAATTCCGTGATATTCTTAAGTAAAATGACATCACCCAGTTTGCGAGGTTCCCCTTTTTCAGCCTCCGTATTAATGATCGGGACATAAGAGACCTTAAAATAACTTTCCTTATTATCCGCATAAATTTTTAAAGCCTCTTTCTGATCGCTTGGCGTCACCAACTCACGAATTAGTCGACGGAGCAGGTCATTCTTCAAGGAAAGTTCCTCTGCCGATTTACGAATCACATTCTCCCGTTTCATATTCAGAATACTTAAGGCTTCATCATTGATAAACAAAACCTCACGTTCTGTATTCAGACCGATAATCGGGTCGTTAATACTGTTAACAATAGCTTCTATAAACTTTTTAGCAGAAAGAATATCCGACAAAGTACTGGCACGATATTCAGTCAAACGCTCCGCCATCCGGTTGAAACTGTCAGCCACTTCACGGAACTCTTCATTGTCACTCATGTCGAGACGCTTCTCATAGTTATGATTGGCTATTTCAAGAATTCCTTCTTTCAGCTCCTTAATCGGCTTGCTGATAGAACGAGGCAACCAATAAAGCAATATCAGTCCGGTCAAGATACAGATTCCTCCTGTTATGGAGATCCATAGCAATGCACGTTCCAAGGCAGGCATAGCAGCAGGACTATCAGGCTCTGTCGCAGTCAGAGTTTGAAGATTCACTACTGAAAGTGTTACCAACAAAATAATCATTCCGGCCAGCATTCCGATGCCAAGAATCAGTTTCGTTTTAATATTCATAACGTTCATACGATTAATATTATGCAAGTATAATCAAATCTACATTAGCTTGCGACAAATTATTTAAAAACTTTCTATATCCCAGTATAGAACAAATAGCGTACGGTAGCCTCAAATTAGGAGTTCCCATACACACTGTCGATATCTGTTTCTCTTTACAAACCTTGACGATGCTCCCCAAAATGTCTTTCGACTGCACCTGGACAACTTCTCCCCCAAGTTCCGCCACCAGTTTAAAATGATTCAACAAATACCGTTGACTGGCCAAATCAATTCGATCCATACTCTCTCTCGGAGTCTGAACATACAAAGCTATAAAAGTAGTATTATACCGGGTTGCCAACTTTGCCGCCTTTCTGATAATTCGCCGGGGTGTTTTCTCGTGACTACTGATACAAGCCATAAACTTCTCATGCCGAAGTCCGACGGCTACTCCCATCACCACTTCATTCTCCACCTTTTTTTCTACCCGCAACGCCACTTCCTTCAGAGCCAACTCACGCAATTGAAGAATATTCTCGGTTCTAAAGAAATTATCCAATGCTGTCTGAATCTTTTCCGGACGATAGATCTTTCCCGCTTTCAAACGGGCAATCAGTTCTTCTGCCGTCAAGTCAATATTCACCACCTCATCCGCTTCCTGAAGCACACTGTCGGGCACTCGTTCTTTCACTTCAATCCCCGTAATCTCCTGCACTTCTTCATTCACGCTTTCGATGTGCTGAATATTGATTGCCGAAATCACATTGATTCCCTCATCCAGCAGAGTTATCACATCTTGCCAACGTTTCTCATTCAGGCTGCCTTCTACATTGGTATGCGCCAGTTCGTCCACAATTACTATTTCCGGATGGATACGGATAATCGCATCCACATCCATTTCTTCCAACTCTTTCCCCTTATAGAAGATTTTGCGACGCGGAATGACAGGGAGCCCTTGCAGTAACGCCTCGGTCCCGGCACGTCCATGAGTTTCGATATAACCGATTTGCACGTCCACACCGTTCTCCAGCAGTTCATGTGCCTCCTGAAGCATACGATATGACTTTCCCACACCGGCTATCATACCGATATAGACCTTAAACTTGCCCCGGTGGGATCTCTTTATCAGATCCAAAAAATACTGTACACTTTGTTCTCTATCATCCATTATGTCGATCTGTTATTTTAAACATCCTAACCCGTAGCAATCATCACGATCACCACGGGTTCACAAAAATTCATGAGTTTATTTTATGGCCTTAAAGTTACGCCAAATACTAGATGGGCATCCTCCAAACGCGGATTCCATATAGCTTGCACAAATATAGGCAATGAAAACTTATCATTAAAATTGATAGCTTTCGTTGCTTTCAAAGCAAGGTTCGTCACAGCAAAACCATTCACATTATATTGCGGAGTTTCATAAGGAACCACTCCACAGGTAGCATTCAAGTCTACCCCTTTTACGCTGAACGGATAATTCAGTTCTACGTAAGAAGAATATGCCTGTTTTTCTTCCCCCTTGTCAGTCATCTTTCTGTCGGCACCGGCAAACATGGTATACCATGCGATGGACAATGGGAATTTTTCAATAGGAAGCGTGTAAGCTAATCCTGCTTCAAAATGATGTCCGGTGTCGCCACTCTTAAAATGGAAATAATCATTTGTAAGTTCTCCATTGGCTACATCAGCTTGTCCGTTCCACCAAAGACTGGCTACTGAAAGTGTCGGTCCTGCTTCACCAAACTTATAAGCCGCAGTGAGGTCAATTTCTTTATTACTTTCACTCAAACTGGTTGAGCCCCATGCAGTAAGCGAGAAATTACCTACGCTAAATCCCAAAGTCGGTTGAAAAGAAGCGGCACCACCCTGATAAATACCACGCCATACATACGAACTTACCAAATCACCTTGTATAGTAAACTCTTGTGCTTGTGCATTGCCAGTTCCCAACATACATACGGCTGCTACAGCCATTGTTCCTAAAATACTCTTTTTACTAAAAAAACTTTTCATACTTTTCATCTAATTCTATTTTATGTTCCTGTAAAAAAGCAGCGCCCCATCCAACCCTGTTTATTTGAACCGCTGGTATCACCCAAACGATTCGGACAGGAACGCTGCTCCTGATCTTCATCTACTTATTACTTTCTTCAAGAGCTATATTCAATTTCAATACATTCACCTTTTCTGTTCCCAACAATCCCAGGAACGGCTTTTCGATGCTTTTATCAACAATCGCTCTTACTTGTTCTTCTGTTAATCCGCGTGCTTGTGCCACTCTCTTCACTTGTACGTACGCACATCGGGGAGTGATGTTAGGATCCAGTCCCGAAGCACTGGCCGTAACCATTTCGGCAGGTACATCCGCACGGTTCAAATAAGGATGATGTACAAGGAAAGTATCGATACGTGCTTTCACTTCATCCAAATATTCCTGATTCGTAGGGCCTTTGTTGCTACCGGAAGAACTACTAGCGTCATATCCGTCTCCGGCAGAAGAAGGACGTCCCCAGAAATAAATATCTTTTGTAAACATCTGCCCCACATTAGCTGCTCCCACTACTTTTCCATCCAGCGTAGCTACCTCTGCATTTCCCTTATTAGGACCTGCAACCTGCGCAAACAGCCACAGGATAAGGATATAGAACACGGAGAAAAGGACACAAAAAGCAAGTGTTATTTTTAATGACTTCAATAAAGTTTTCATTGCTATTGTTTTTTAATTAAAAGAATAAACCTACCAATAAATCTATCAACTTGATTCCCACAAAAGGAACAATCACACCACCCAAACCATAGATCAACAGATTACGGCGAAGTAAAGCACTCGCACCTATCGGTTTGTATTGCACTCCACGCAAAGCCAGCGGAATCAGAATCGGAATAATAATCGCATTAAAAATAACCGCTGAAAGAATGGCGCTTTCAGGACTATGCAGATGCATGATATTCAGAGCTGCCAATTCGGGAATAGCAATCATAAACAAGGCAGGAACAATTGCGAAATATTTGGCCACATCATTGGCAATAGAGAAAGTGGTCAGCGTACCGCGTGTCATCAGCAATTGTTTACCGATTTCCACAATCTCGATCAGTTTCGTCGGATCGTTATCCAGATCGACCATATTACCGGCTTCCTTCGCCGCCTGTGTACCACTATTCATGGCTACACCTACATTGGCTTGTGCCAGAGCAGGAGCATCGTTCGTTCCGTCTCCCATCATTGCAACCAATTTACCAGCCTGCTGTTCCTTCTTGATATATTCCATCTTATCTTCCGGTTTAGCTTCAGCGATAAAATCATCCACACCGGCTTTTTCGGCAATATATTTTGCAGTTAATGGGTTATCTCCTGTCACCATGACCGTCTTCACTCCCATCTTACGCAGACGTTCGAAACGTTCCTGAATACCCGGTTTGATAATATCCTGCAACTCAATGACACCGGTCACTTTCTTGTTTACACATACTACCAATGGCGTACCACCATTGCTGGAGATAGAAGAAATGACCTCTTCCACTTCTTTCGGGAATTCATTTCCTTCACCTTCCACCATCTTACGGATAGCGTCGAAAGCACCTTTACGAATTTGCGTTCCATCTGCCAGGTCTACTCCCGAACATTTGGTTTCAGCCGTAAACTTAATCATTCGTGCTCCCGTTGTATTCAGGTTACGCATACGGATGCCCGACTCGCGTCCCAGTTCTACGATAGACTTACCTTCCGGCGTTTCATCGGACAAGGAAGACAACAGACAAGTCTCTACAAAATCGTGCAAATTGACACCCGGAGCCGTATGGAAATGAGTTGCTTTACGGTTACCGATGGTGATAGTACCCGTTTTATCCAGCAACAACGTATCAATATCACCGGCAGTCTCTACTGCTTTACCGGATTTAGTAATCACGTTGGCACGGAGCGCGCGGTCCATACCGGCAATACCGATGGCAGAGAGAAGTCCACCGATAGTTGTCGGAATCAGACACACAAACAAAGAAATAAGCGAAGCAATGGTGATGACCGTATGACTATAGTCGGCAAACGGTTTCAAGGTAACACACACTATGACGAAAACAAGCGTAAAACCTGCCAGCAGAATAGTCAACGCAATCTCGTTCGGGGTTTTCTGACGGGAAGCACCTTCCACCAATGCAATCATCTTATCAAGGAAACTTTCTCCCGGTTGAGTAGTCACCAGTACCTTTATATGATCGGACAATACCTTCGTGCCACCCGTTACGGAACTCTTGTCGCCACCTGCCTCACGGATCACCGGAGCAGACTCGCCAGTGATAGCACTTTCATCAATAGAAGCCAGCCCTTCAATAATCTCTCCATCGGAAGGAATTACGTCTCCGGCCTCACAAACAAACACATCTCCTTTCTTCAACTGTGAAGAACTGACGGTAACAATTTTATTGCCTTCCACTTTCTTTGCCGGTGTCTCTTCACGAGTCTTACGCAAGCTGTCGGCCTGTGCTTTACCACGTGCTTCGGCAATAGCTTCGGCAAAATTGGCAAACAACAAGGTTACAAACAGAATGATAAACACGGCAATGTTGTAAGCAAACGAACCTTGTGAAGAGTTTACAATGGAGTAGAGCGTTACAAGCAGCATGACTACTGTAGCCACTTCTACTGTAAACATAATCGGGTTCTTTATCATCATCCGTGGGTTCAGTTTCACGAATGACTGTTTCAAACTTTCTATAACTTGCTCCTTTGGAAACAAAGAAGCTGATTTATTATCTTTCATATCTTCTCTAATTCAGTATTACAAACTTAAATGTTCAGCAATTGTACTCAATGCATGTACCGGGAAGAACGACAGCGCAGCAATAATGAAGATAACCACAAATGTCATGACTCCGAAAGTCAATGTATCGGTCTTCAATGTGCCGGCACTTTCCGGAATGAATTTCTTCTGTGCCAGTAATCCGGCAATGGCAACCTGCCCGATGATAGGAATAAAACGGCTCAAAATCAGAACAATACCACACGTATAATTCCAGAAATAAGTATTATCTCCCAAACCTTCAAAACCGGAACCGTTATTGGCGGCACAAGAAGTGTACTCATAAAGTTGCTCACTTAAACCGTGGAATCCCAAGTTGTTCAACCATCCACCTTCACTTTCCACAAAATCAGGATGGTACACATAAATATAACTTGAGAGTGCTGTAAATACCAAAATGACAAACGGATGAAGCAGAGCTACAATCGTAGCGATTTTCATTTCGCGGGCTTCCACTTTCTTGCCGAGAAATTCCGGCGTACGTCCTACCATCAAACCGCTGATAAACACTGTAATGATAATAAATGTATAGTAATTCATCCATCCTACACCTACACCGCCAAACCAAGTGTTAATCTGCATATTCAGCATCTCCATCATTCCGGACAGCGGCATAGTAGAATCATACATACCATTCACAGAACCATTAGAGGTTACAGTAGTTACAATACTCCATAATGCTGTTGCTCCGGCTCCCAAACGAACCTCTTTACCTTCCATCGCACCATTATCCTGCGCAATTCCCAATTCATCAATGCGTGGATTACCACCCATTTCCTGACTGACATTAATACATACGCCTACCAGAAAAGCGAAAAGCATTACTCCGAATATACTGTAAGCCAACTTCTTTCTGCGGGTATAAAATCCCAGCGCAAGTACCATTGCCATCGGGATAATCAGGATAGACCAACATTCTACCATATTAGTAAGATATGTCGGATTCTCCAACGGATGAGAAGAGTTTACACCAAAATAACCACCACCATTTGTACCCAATTGTTTGATAGGAACAATCGCAGCCGTAGGACCTTGAGAAACCATTTGTTCCTGGCCTTCCATCGTAGTTACCTTCATCTTACCGTCAAATCCCATCGGAGTTCCCTGGAGAATCAGGATAAAACCTACAATCAGAGAAAGAGGCAATAAAATACGTGTACAGCTTATTACCAGAAATTGCCAGAAGTTACCAATCGTTTTGGTTGTTTTTGCAGCAATACTCTTCATAATACCTGCCATAGCAGCCATACCTGTTGCTGCGGTAATAAACTGGAAAAGCATGATGACGAACAGTTGAGTAAAATAAGTCAGTCCGCTTTCACCGCTATAGTGCTGCAAGTTACAGTTCACCATAAAACTGATACAGGTATTGAATGCCTGATCCGGAGTCTGCGGTCCGTTGCCGTCCGGATTTAAGGGCAACCATCCTTGTGAAACCAAGAGTACCATTCCCCAGAAAAACCAGAAAGCATTCAAAATCAACAATGCTTTCAGGAATTGTTTCCAGTTCATTTCTTCATTGGGGGCGATTCCACAAACTTTATAAATGACTCTTTCGATAGGAGCCATAAAATCAGACCAAGTCTTTTCTCCTCTGTAGACCTTGGCAATGTATTTTCCCAGTGGATAAGCCAGAATCACCATCAAGGCTATCTGAACAACCACGCCTAAAATTTCTATATTCATATACTTTTTACCTTAAACTGTGTGTGTTACTTTAAAACTTTTCGGGTTTGACGAGCACGTACATCAAATAACCGAAGATCGCAATACCTAATACGAATAATGCTGTGTACATAATCAATTCTCCTTTTTCTTTAAATATTCTCAAACCAGTCTACACATTTCCAAAATAGCCAGAAACAAGCGAAACCGCTTAACAAGCAGAAAATAAATGATAGTGTTATTCCCATGTTTTTACCTTTTAAATGATTAATAATCCTAATTATTTGCCATAAGTAATGCTAAAGGTATGCCAGAAAAAGAGAAAAGTAAGTAAGTTGTTGATTTTCAAAACAATAAAAAGGACTAAAAAGAATAACAAACGGAAAACACCCTACCATTTTGAAATGGATTATGCTATTATGAAAAACAATATAATAGAGAGGTGAAAATAAAAAAGAGTAGTAAAAGAGGAAATACAAGTATACCAAAGTACCATTGATAAATCAAAAAACAGAAATTTTGCAAAGTACCCAAAA
>ERZ791796.843-NODE-843-length-24832-cov-5.652460_pt1 | contig 24832 bp, 20 predicted proteins | sample MGYA00510311_ERZ791796 | MGnify/ENA primary metagenome ERZ791796 (study PRJEB30046, sample SAMN00792042) | human gut metagenome | study: EMG produced TPA metagenomics assembly of the A metagenome-wide association study of gut microbiota in type 2...
TTGGTGAAGTTGTAGAAGTTGCTTCCTCTGCTGAAGCTACATATACTTATATCCCCAAAGATTATACAATCCCGGCAGACGCGGATTATTTCCACATTACTACTAACAACACCATTTACGGTACGGAATTAAAGAAAGATCTTGATTCTCCGGTTCCTATGGTTGCCGATATGTCTTCTGACATTTTCTCACGTCCGATCGACGTTTCCAAATATATCTGTATTTATGGTGGTGCACAGAAGAACCTGGCTCCTGCCGGTGTGACATTCGTAATTGTGAAGAATGACGCTGTGGGCAAGGTTTCCCGCTACATCCCGACAATGTTGAATTATCAGACTCACATTGATGGCGGTTCTATGTTCAATACTCCTCCTGTTGTGCCTATCTACGCTGCATTGCTGACTTTGCGCTGGATCAAGGCACAGGGTGGTGTGAAGGAAATGGAACGTCGTGCTATCGAAAAAGCTGATATGTTGTATGCAGAAATCGACCGTAACAAAATGTTCGTGGGTACTGCCGCTAAGGAAGACCGTTCACGCATGAACATCTGTTTCGTAATGGCTCCCGAATACAAAGACCTCGAAGCCGACTTCTTGAAGTTTGCTACTGAAAAAGGTATGGTAGGTATCAAGGGACACCGTTCGGTAGGCGGTTTCCGTGCATCTTGCTATAACGCTATGCCGAAAGAAAGCGTGCAGGCATTGATCGATTGTATGCAGGAATTTGAGAAACTTCATTAATATATTATTTTCACCACAGATTACACGGATTGGCACAGATTTCTAAGGTTCTATAATCTGTGGAAATCTGCGTAATCTCTGGTGAGCCTTTATAAATAGAATCAGAATATGAAAGTACTTGTAGCTACTGAGAAACCGTTTGCTAAAGTTGCAGTAGACGGTATTCGTAAAGAAATAGAAGCAGCCGGATACGAGCTTGCTTTACTTGAGAAATATACAGATAAAGCCCAGTTGCTGGATGCAGTGAAAGATGCGAATGCCATTATTATCCGTAGTGATATCATTGACGCGGAAGTGCTTGATGCCGCTAAAGAGCTGAAGATTGTAGTTCGTGCCGGTGCCGGCTACGATAACGTGGATCTGGCCGCTGCCACTGCCCATAATGTATGTGTGATGAACACTCCGGGACAGAACTCGAATGCTGTTGCCGAACTGGCTTTGGGTATGATGGTATATGCTGTCCGCAACTTCTACAATGGTACTTCCGGTACAGAATTGATGGGTAAGAAACTGGGTATTCACGCTTATGGAAACGTAGGTCGTAACGTAGCCCGCGTTGCCAAAGGTTTTGGAATGGAAGTGTATGCTTACGATGCATTCTGCCCGAAAGAAGTAATCGAGAAAGACGGTGTGAAAGCGCTGGATTCTGCAGAAGAACTCTATAAGACTTGCCAAGTAGTGTCATTGCATATCCCTGCAACTGCCGAAACGAAGAATTCTATCAATTATGCTCTGTTGAAGGACATGCCGAAAGGTGCGATGTTGGTCAATACTGCCCGTAAGGAAGTTATCAATGAGGCTGAGCTGATTAAATTGATGGAGGAACGTGCCGACTTCAAATATATCACAGATATTATGCCTGCCGCTAATGCGGAATTTGCAGAGAAATTTGCCGGACGTTATTTCTCTACTCCGAAGAAGATGGGAGCGCAGACGGCCGAAGCCAATATCAATGCCGGTATCGCTGCCGCTAAACAGATTGTTGGCTTCCTGAAAGATGGTTGCGAGAAATTTAGAGTAAACAAATAAGATTCTGAATAAGTCTACCGGATTTTTCAGGGTAACTATGGTAGTATCTGAATAAAAACAATCCGTTGCAGAATGTCTTTTTTAGAAATAAGTAGTATATTTGAGCCACAGATTTTAAATAAGTCTGTGGCTTTATTTTTTACATATAAAATACTAATATCATGGCAATAATCAAACCTTTCAAGGGCATTCGTCCTCCGCAAAACCTCGTAGAACAGGTCGCTTCACGTCCTTATGATGTATTGAACTCTGAAGAAGCCCGCACAGAAGCGGAAGGTAACGAAAAGTCTCTTTATCATATCATTAAACCGGAGATTGATTTCCCGGTAGGTACAGACGAGCATGATGAGCGTGTGTATGCCAAAGCTGCCGAGAATTTCCAACTGTTCCAGGATAAAGGCTGGTTGGTGCAGGATGGCAAGGAAAACTATTATATTTATGCCCAGACCATGAACGGGAAAACCCAATATGGATTGGTGGTCGGTGCATACGTTCCCGATTATATGAATGGTATTATCAAAAAACATGAGCTTACCCGTCGTGACAAGGAAGAGGATCGTATGAAGCACGTTCGTGTGAATAATGCCAACATCGAGCCTGTTTTCTTCGCTTATCCTGATAATGACAAGTTGGACGCAATCATCAAGAAGTATACGGTAGAAAAACCTGTCTACGACTTCATCGCTCCGGGTGACGGCTTCGGTCATACTTTCTGGATCGTTGACCGGGAGGAAGACATTGCCCGTATTACCGAAGAATTTGCTAAAATGCCGGCTCTTTATATTGCCGACGGCCATCATCGTTCCGCCGCCGCCGCATTGGTAGGTGCAGAAAAGGCGAAGCAGAATCCGAACCATCGTGGCGACGAAGAGTACAACTACTTTATGGCTGTCTGTTTCCCTGCCAACCAACTGACCATTATCGATTACAATCGTGTAGTGAAAGATCTTAACGGGTTGACTCCCGGACAATTCCTTGATGCGTTAGGCAAAAACTTTATCGTAGAAGAAAAAGGGACAGATATCTACAAGCCTTCCGGTTTGCATAACTTCTCTCTTTATCTGGATAGCAAATGGTACAGCTTGACAGCTAAAGCAGGCACATATAATGACAATGATCCTATCGGTGTGTTGGACGTTACTATCTCTTCCAATTTGATTTTAGATGAAATTTTGGGAATCAAGGATTTACGCTCGGATAAACGCATCGACTTTGTGGGGGGTATCCGTGGCTTGGGAGAGCTCAAGAAGCGTGTGGATAGCGGTGAAATGAAAGTGGCTTTAGCGCTTTATCCCGTATCCATGAAACAGTTGATGGATATTGCCGATACTGGTAATATCATGCCGCCGAAAACCACTTGGTTTGAACCCAAACTCCGTTCGGGACTTGTGATTCATAAGTTGGATTAATAACTGTCATCTTATAACAAGAGCTGATATCTTATAAAATTGAGCGGTCGATCTGTTGCAATCATACGGTTAATTGCGTCAGATCGACCGCTTGTTTCCATGAAAAAGAGCGGTAGTTTATAGCGAAACGACTGCTCCTTTGTGCCACATCAACCGTATATTTGTGGCAAACGTATCATTTAATATTTCCAAACGACAGATGGTATTTTCCGTGTAAAGCCGTATCTTTGCAACATGACTGCTGAAGATACTTATAAAACCATCTCCGAACCCTCTGAAGGTATTTATACGGAAAAGCGAAGCAAGTTTATCGCTATCGCTCTTCCTGTGCGTAGCCTCGATGAAATAAAGGCGCATCTTGAAACGTATCAGAAGAAATACTATGATGCGCGCCATGTGTGTTATGCCTATATGCTCGGAGCGGCACGCAAGGATTTTCGGGCCAATGATAACGGAGAGCCTTCGGGCACTGCAGGAAAACCGATTCTCGGACAAATCAATTCGAACGAGTTGACAGATATATTGATCATTGTAGTCCGTTATTTCGGTGGAATCAAGTTGGGCACAAGCGGATTGATTGTAGCTTACAAGGCTGCTGCTGCCGAAGCCATTGCTGCCGCTACAATCATAGAAAAAACAGTGGACGAGGAAGTGACTGTTATGTTTGAGTATCCTTTTATGAATGATATAATGCGTATCGTGAAGGAAGAAGAACCGGAAATACTCAATCAGTCGTATGATATGGATTGCAGTATGACATTGCGCATTCGTCGTTCGATGATGGCGAAACTGCGTGCCCGGCTGGAAAAGGTAGAAACGGCTCGGATTTTGGATGAAGAAGAAAATCATTGAATGGAAAAGTGCCAATTAATATACTGAAAGTAAAATAGGAGAGAAAGAGAAATTGAACCGGATGAGAAAGAAATATTACATGATATCGAGGTTACTTTTGGTTTTTCTTGTGTGGAACGGTGTACAAGCCTATGCACAGGAAGCTCAAAAGTTTGCTCCCAACAACATTCCTGTTCCTTGGTATTCGCAGAAAATAGCGGGATATCCTTATTCGCATTGTTCTCTGGCTTCCTCGTTAATGGTCTTTGATTATTTTAAAGGGATGACGGCTGATACGCAACGCACAGCTCAGGATGCAGAACAGAAACTGATTGAATATCAGCGGAATTACTTTCTGAAAAAGCGCGCTCCTTTCCGTCATCGCACTTCGATAGGGCAAGGAGGATACTATTCTTTTGAAATTGATTCTTTGGCACGCTATTATGAAAACATGATAAGTGCCGAACATTTCCAGCAGAAAGATTATCGGATATTGAAAGATTATATCGATCGTGGTATACCTGTGCTTGTGAATGTGAGATATACAGGGGCGGTTCGTGGTTTGCGTCCCGGCCCGAGAGGACATTGGATGGTACTTCGCGGTATTGATGACAAATATGTGTGGGTGAATGATCCCGGACGTTCACCGGAGATGCGGAGCAAAGGGGAAAACATCTGTTACCCTATTAAGAAACAGCCGGGCAATCCTTCCTATTTTGATGGTTGCTGGACGGGACGATTTATCGTAGTCACTCCCGGAGAATGGATACGGAACTCCCTGTTTGCACAAGTCGGCAAGTTCCCTCCGTTGGAAGAGGTGACCCATATCCTTCCTCCGGTTGTGCCGTCTGCAATTTTTCCGCAGGTTATCAATCAGTAGGAGTTGCTTATGGCTATATATATAAGGAAGATAGCAGTCGCAGAGATAGGATAAATTAGATTAAGATAAAAACAGTTGTAGCAAAATAAAGAAAAAATATATGGCATTCGAAGCAACTAAAAAAGAATGGTGTGAACTTTATACTTTCTTCCGTTTGTTGGCGGACGGGAGAGTAGCGTTAGGCACGGCGGAAGCAAAGGCAGGAGATATATTCTGGCCTGTTGCAATGATTCAGAGGGAAGAGCATGATGGGACACGTCGGTATTATATTGAGGAAGAGACGATTCGCATCGAAGGGGAAACAGGGGTCAAAACTATGCCTCGTGAAGATTTCGGTATCGTAGCGGACTTGATACTGAAAGCGGTTAAATCCTCTTCGGAAAACGATGTGACCTCTCCGGATGGAGTAGAAGAGTTTCTGGATGAAGCGGCTATCTTCGACTTGGAGGCAAAAACGGAGGATCGCACCGATTTCTCCATTGCATTCTGGCATTCGGAAGCGCCTTTGAGAGGATTTAATGTCCGTTCGCGGTTGAGTGCCATGAATCCATTGTTGGATGGAGGGCGTGCGGCGAATCTTAAGCTGGAGCAGACCGGGATTAAATTTGCTACTCCGACAGTAAACAAGATCAATGCTTTGCCGGAGAGCCCTAATGAAGTTGCCGAGCGTATGATGATGATCGAACGTTTGGGAGGAGTGCTTAAATATTCGGATGTGGCCGACCGTGTATTTCGTAGCAATCTTTTGATGATTGATTTGCATTTCCCGCGTATACTGACAGAGATGGTTCGTATAATGCACCTTGACGGCATATCACGTGTGAGTGAGTTGACGGAGGTTATCAAACAGATGAATCCGCTGAAGATCAAGGATGAACTGATAAACAAGCATAAGTTCTATGAATTTAAAATAAAGCAATTTCTGATGGCATTGGCATTGGGAATGCGTCCTGCAAAGATCTATACCGGGCTGGATTCGGCAGTGGAAGGCATTCTGCTGGTAGATGGTAATGGAGATGTGCTTTGCTACCATAAATCCGAGAAACAAGTGATGGAAGATTTCTTGTTTCTGAATACTCGTTTCGAAAAAGGATCTTTGGAGAAGGATAAATACGGATTTTTGGAGAGGGAGAATGGAGTCTATTATTTCAAACTAAACGCAAAGATCGGATTGGTCAAACGGTAGGAAAAAGTACAAAGTATTGAGACTGTCAAACTAATAATGATGATATACTTATATAAAACACTTGTCGTCCATGAAAACAAATGAAATTTTAGAAAACATCAAGGCGCGCCGTAGCGTGCGTGCTTATACGGAGCAACAAGTTCCGGAAGAAGATTTGCAGGCAATCCTGGAGGCTGCAACGTATGCTCCGAGTGGAATGCATTTGGAAACATGGCATTTCACTGCTATTCAGAATGTCAGTAAACTGGCAGAACTAAATGAACGCATAAAAGGAGCTTTTGCTAAAAGTGATGATGTCCGTTTGCAGGAACGTGCCCGCAATAAGGCTTATTGCTGTTACTATCATGCCCCGACTTTGGTAATCGTTTCTAACGAACCTACTCAATGGTGGGCGGGTATGGATTGCGCTTGTGCAATAGAAAATATGTTTTTGGCTGCACAGTCTTTAGGTATCGGCTCTTGTTGGATCAATCAGTTAGGTACGACTTGTGATGATCCCGAAGTACGTGAATTTATCACTGTATTGGGAGTACCGGTTAGTCATAAAGTATACGGCTGTGTTGCGTTAGGATATGGCGATCCGAAGATTCCAATGAAAGAGAAGAAGGTAAAAGCGGATACTGTAACTATTGTTAAGTAGAAATCATACTTTCAGATTTACACTTGGACTTATCTCCTATGTTACGAGGCATAAGCCTTGGGGAAATCAATGTTTCTCCAAGGCTTCAGTTTGTTTGCCCCCTTGGCTTATAGAAATAAGCCCACGCCTCAAGGAATGTGAGCCCCGGGCTTACTCAAAGGTACCATAGCGAGTGGGTAGCAACTTACGGTCTCCCAATGTGTTGTCTACACGTGCTACATTTACCCAGAATTTATTATCGCGTACACTCTCTATCGGATAAGCTGCCTTCTCACGTGTGTAGGAATGCTCCCAACGGTCATTCACAACCTCGTATTCCGGATGCGGCGCGTTAGCCAATACATTATCGTTCTTGTCCGCTTCGCCATTCTTCACTTCCTGAATCTCTTTCCAGATATTCAGCATGACAGCTACGAAGTTATCCAATTCCGCCAAACTCTCGCTTTCCGTAGGTTCAATCATCAATGTGCCGTGAACAGGGAATGAGAGGGTAGGGGCATGATAACCGTAGTCCATCAAACGCTTGGCGATGTCATTTTCGGAGATACCGGTCTCTTCGTACACTTTGCGGCATTCCAGAATCATCTCATGACCAACAAAACCATTTGCTCCACGATAGACAATGCCGTATGTATCTTTCAGACAGGCAGCCAGATAGTTGGCGTTCAAGATCGCTATTTTAGTAGCCTGGGTGAGTCCTTCCGTACCCATCATCCGGATATATCCGTATGTAATGGGGAGAATACCCGCACTACCGAACGGAGCGGACGATACCTGATTCTGTGTATTGCCGAAGATACCGTGTCCGGGCAGGAAAGGAACCAGATGTTCTGCTACACAGATAGGGCCTACTCCCGGACCTCCGCCACCGTGTGGCGAGGCGAATGTCTTATGAAGATTCAAGTGGCAGACATCCGCGCCGATGAATCCCGGATTAGTCAATCCCACTTGCGCGTTCATATTGGCTCCATCCATATATACTTGCGCTCCGCAAGCATGGATAATATCGCAGATCTCTTTTATTTCCGTTTCAAATATACCGTGGGTGGAGGGATAAGTGATCATCAGCGCAGCCAATTCCTCCTTGTTCTCTTCGGCTTTGGTACGTAAGTCATCCATCTTCACGTTTCCGTGCTCGTCGCACGCGCAGGTGATTGTTGTAAATCCCGCCTGGATAGCCGATGCAGGATTCGTTCCATGAGCCGATGCGGGTATCAATATCTTGTTCCGGTGTCCTTGACCTATACTTTCCAGATAGGCACGAATAACGCGAAGGCCCGTATATTCTCCCGCAGCCCCCGAATTCGGTTGTAGGCTGACGTCGGCGAAGCCGGTAATAATCTTCAAGTCGTCACTCAAATTCCTTATAAGTTCACGATACCCTTCCGCCTGGTCTTCCGGAACTAACGGATGCATTCCCATAAACTCGGAACGGCTTAAAGGCAACATTTCTGCGGCTGCATTCAGCTTCATGGTGCATGATCCGAGAGAGATCATGGATTGCGCCAATGAGATATCCTTTCGATCCAAGCGTTTGATATAACGCATCATTTCTGTTTCCGTATGATATTTGCTGAACACTTCATGGGTAAGGAAAGGAGTCGTACGTTTCAAGGCTTTGCTGATCGTACTTTTTTCCGGGATGTCGTCTACCTTCTGATAGTCCTTTCCGGAGGCAATGGCGAAAATGGAAAGCAGCACATTAACGGCTGCAATGTCCGTTGTTTCGTCAATACTGAAACCTACGTCTCCGTTCTCGTAATACCTCAGATTAACTTCCTTGCTAAGAGCAATCGTGCGAATCTGTTGTGCGGAAACGTGTTCGGGCAATTCAAAACGCAGTGTGTCGAAATATTGCGCATTTACTTGCGTGTAACCGAATTTCTTCAGTTGCTTGTCGAGAAACACTGTGATACTGTGGATGCGGGAGGCAATGGTCGAAATCCCTTCCTGTCCGTGGTAGACTGCATAGAAGCCTGCCATTGTGGCCAGCAGAGCCTGTGCTGTGCATATATTTGAGGTCGCTTTTTCACGTTTGATGTGCTGTTCGCGAGTCTGCAATGCCATCCGGTAACAGAGTTTTCCATATTTATCTTTAGACCATCCGATGATTCGTCCCGGCATATTCCGCTTATACTCATCCCGTGTGGCGAAGTAGGCTGCAGACGGACCGCCATAGAACATGGGCGTACCTAAACGTTGCGTCGTTCCAAACACGATGTCCGCTCCCCATTCTCCCGGAGGAGTCAGCAGGGCAAGGCTCAGAATATCGGCAGCAACAGCCACTTTGCATTCTGCCGTATGTGCTTTCTCTGTGAATGCGGCATAGTCTTCCACATTTCCGTTGGAATTGGGGTATTGCAAGAGGCAGGCGAATATTTCCGGTGAAGGTTCGAACTCTTTATATTTGCCGACACGCAGTTCGATACCTTGAGGAACGGCACGTGTTGTCATGACAGCCAATGTCTGCGGGAAAATATTTTCGTCCACAAAGACTACATTGGCGCCGGACTTTTGTTGTGCGCGTGAGCGGAGGGCATACATCATACTTACGGCTTCGGCGGCGGCAGTACCTTCGTCGAGCAATGAGCAGTTGGCTAGCGGCATGGCGGTGAGGTCACATACGGCAGTCTGAAAGTTCATCAGTGCTTCCAGACGTCCCTGTGATACTTCCGTCTGATAAGGAGTATAAGAGGTGTACCACACCGGATTCTCGAATACATTCCGTTGAATGACGGCAGGAGTAATCGTATTATACCAACCCAATCCAATATAGGTCGTATAAAGTTTGTTTTTACTAGCCAATGTAGCTATGTGTTTTCCAAATTCGTATTCCGTCAACGGACTAGTCAATGCAAGCGGCTCTTTCAGTCGGATATTGGCAGGAATTGTTTTGTCAATAAGTTCGTCTAATGATTCTACGCCAATCTTGCGAAGCATTACGGCTGTGTCTTGTTCATTGATGCCGATGTGACGGCTAGCTAACAAATCGGTTTTCATAATTTGTAGAGGATTATATTTTATCTAAAAAAAGGGTTTTCTGCTTTTTCCATTCCGATGGTCGTAGGAGCACCGTGTCCCGGATATACGACGGTTTCGTTAGGGAGTACGAACAGACGGCTGCAAATGTGCTCTATCAGTTCGTCGAAGTTACCTCCTGTAAGGTCTGCACGTCCGATACTGCCTTGAAACAGGACATCACCGGAAAACATACAGTTCTCTTCTTTGCAATAGTACACCAGACTGCCGGGAGAATGGCCGGGCACATGGATTGCTTCCAGTTGGGTATGTCCGAAGGTGATAATATCTCCATCATGCAAGTATTTGCCCAATGGCACAGGGGCTTCCTGCAACTGAAAACCAAACATCCTACTTTGCTTCGGTGCTTCATCGATCCAATATTCATCCGCTTTGTTTGCTTCTGCCGACAGACCGAACTCTTTGAGCATGAACGGGTTTCCGAAAATGTGATCCAAGTGTAGATGAGTATTCAGCAGATGTTTCACGTTCAGTTCATTTGATAGAATGAATTTTTTTAGTACCTGCTTTTCTTCTTCGTAGAAGCAGCCCGGATCGATTACAACCGCTTCCTTTGTTTCATCCCATAAAACATAACAGTTTACGGGAAACATATTAAACTCAAATCTCTTTATTTTCATGGTTCTCTATGATTTATCTTATATATCAAGCATATAGTTTCTAAATCGGAACATATACCACTTTTTTGGTTTCAAAGAACTCTTCCTTAAAATTGTCACTTAGGTTGTGAATGACCGTCTTATGTTTGAAAGGCATTGTTTCGTGTTCCAGCTCACCGCCTTTAAGGCAGATCAATCCGTTTGGCAACGCATTCTGCTGTTTGGAAGAAATGTTTTTCTTGATAATCTTTATCAGATCCGCCAGAGGCATGACTGCACGGCTGACAACGAAATCGAACATTCTCTTCTCTTCTTCGGCACGGGCATGGCGGAAAGTGACATTTTTCAATCCGATAGCATTCGCCACTTCAGTGGCTACGCGCACTTTCTTACCGATACTGTCGACCAGATGAAATTGGGTTTCCGGAAATAATATTGCTAAAGGAATGCCCGGAAAACCTCCGCCCGTACCTAAATCCATGACACTGGTGCCGGGACGGAATTGAATTACTTTTGCAATGCCTAACGAATGGAGCACATGATGTTCATATAAATTCTCGATATCCTTACGTGAGATAACGTTGATTTTTGAATTCCAATCGATGTAGAGGTCATATAGAGCTGCAAATTGTTTACGCTGCTCTTCTGTCAGATCAGGAAAATATTTCAGTATGATTTCCACTGCTGTTTCGTTTTTTATGAAGTTTAATCTTTTAGTTCTCCCAGAATCGGGTTACTGCCTAATAAATGCTCCATCATCGGGAACGGCACGGTCACTTTCACAGGACCCATAGCGTATGGAGTGATATCATAGACATTGTAATAGAAAGTTATCCCTTCTTTGCTTAAATAGAAATTTTCGGTTGGAGTGATGTCTCCGGTAGAAGCATAGCCCATATCTTCCAATGCTTCGTGAGTCGTCACTTTATTATCAGCCATGAGCTGGTTCCATATTAAGTCGGTCAGCGCATCTTTATATTCTCCTACGAAGATGTCATCGAGACGGAGCGGGCGCATCAGTGTGAGGTCCATATTCAGATAGGTAGTCATGTAAATGCCGTGTGCGCCTCCGGTATATTCGTTATAGTCGATGCGATATACAAGCAAGTCCTTTTCATATAGTTGTACATGGCTTTCTATACCTTTATAATATGAATACCAGGCACCGATGGAGGATTCGTCCTCTTTGTCTTTTTCGTCTTCGGCATACATCGGTTCCAGATCACGGCGATATTCGTTGACATAATTCTCCGTATATTGCTTTATAACCTCCTCCGGCTTTTCGCCGATATACTTGTCGCCGAAACAAGCGGATATGAAATAGGCATTCAGACTGTCTTTCAGCATATCATCCGATGACTTGTCGGAATAGGTGAAATTGATGATGATATTACATGCCGGTTTGGCTGTATCATTAAAGAGGTGTGCCGTCTCATTTACCCGGATACTGTCGAACTGTAACGCACCTGTGTTTTTGTTCATCTTGTCATGACAAGAAAAGAAAAAGCCGCTTACCGAAAGTATAATAGCAAGCAAACTGACATATTGTTTTTTCATACTCGTTTTTTCTATAAATTCTACATTTGTTCTATCATTCACTATTGACAAATATAGATGAAATTCATGAATCGGACGAATAAAAACAGAAAAATATTCAGGTATTCGCTCTTTCGGTAAGCTGCTTTTCTTGTAGAGTGCGGAAATGAGGCTTAGTGGTTGCAGACTTTACTTATGTCTACTGTAAACCCATTTTCTACCGGCATGAATTTTCCTTTCTTCTTCAGAAATTCGATGAGGGTATCCACATCCATATCCTCTGCCGAACAGGCATAGAAATGTTGTTGTTCACCGAACTGTTGAATGATTGCTTCCCGTAATGATGCTTCCGAGTAGCTATTGCCTTCCATCATGTGGAGGACTTCATGAGCATGTAATTGTTCCATAATCTTTTTTTTCTGCAAAGATAAGGCAGAGATTGCCCGGAGTTTGTAACATATGTGACAATGTTATATTAATATTCATTGAAAATTGAAAATAACCATTTCGCCATGTGTCCCTATTCTGAAAGGTGGTCCCCATAGAGACAGTCCGGAAGATACATATATATGCGTGTTTCCCCATTGGCGATAACCGTGGCTTTGCTCGAATATATAATCAGTCACCCAATTGATAGGCCATATTTGTCCGTGGTGTGTATGCCCGCTGAATTGCAAGTCGATGCCGGCAGCTTCCGTTTCTTTCAGGTTAAAAGGTTGATGATCCAATAATATGGTAGGTTTGCTCTGATCGACACCTGCCATTAACTCTTGCAGGGAACGACGCTTGCGGTTATGACGGTCGTCACGTCCTATCAGTTGTATGCCGTTAGGAAGTGTAACTACCGAATCGCGCAATAACTGTATAGGAGTGTGTTTTATATATCGGATACTTTCATCAATACCACTGATGTATTCGTGATTGCCGGGCACCATGTAGATGCCCATAGGAGCTTTCAAGTCAGCCAGTTCTTCCGCCATATTCTCTGTATAAAGAGGTACGACACTGCTGTCAATCAAGTCACCACTAATCAGTATAAGGTCAGGACGTTGCGCATTGATCATTTCCACATATCCTTTTAATGCTGCTTTCCCTGTACCGTTTCCCAAATGAACATCACTGATAGCGACGATTTTAATTGCTTGGGTGGTATCTTTATATTGTTTTCCGGTTAAAATGCCGACTACATTGGTTTCCGGATGGTGATAGTTGTAGACTCCATATCCCAACAATGCCAATGTGAATAGCAGGGATAAATGAAATCTATATTTACAAACGACTTTAAATAATCTCAAGATGTCAAACACAAGCAGGAGTAAAGCCATGTATAAAGTAAATATCAACCAACTTGTTCCGATGATGTACATTGAATGGGAGATAAATGCAGGCATTGCAAGATTACGAGCCGACATTGTAACGAAAAAGGATAAGGCGCATCCCCAGAATAAAACGGTTAAGAGTATTTTCGCCCCAAGAGATTTAACTTTCAGAGCTTGTCTTGCTCTGATAAATATATAGGCATTGCCTGCCAGATAAAGTATGACAATAAGGAGTAGATATGTAAGCATAATGTTTACTTGAAAATCAACGAATTTATTCGGGGCAAAGATAGGTCTTATTGTTGAGTAAAAAGAGTTAATTGTGCTGATATGACTCTAAAATACCCAAATAATGACCGAGAGAATCTATTTGTAATGGGGATTGAATCTTAATAACGAAAACATATAGGAAAAGTCTGTTTTTATTTCTATCTTTGCCCCCTGAAATGAAAAGACTAGCCTACATATCCGTACTGTTTCTTTCTCTTCTGATTATCTATTCAGGAGGGGGAGTCTCTATTGTACATTATTGTTGTGCCCGTTGTGAAACGGTGCAGAGCTGTTGTGATACAGGCTGTCCGAAGTGTAAAAAGACTCATACTTGTGATTCAAAAAAAGGTTGTAACGATAAGGGTTGTACAGCTACTATCTATAAGCTTGATTTGATGAAACATACTACTGAACTGACAACATCAGCTTTAGTAGTCGATCTTTTGTGTGAGCATTTTTGCTATCTGTTGACTCCGACTTATGCGGATAAACCGGTAGAATATGATAGTCTGACCTCTCCGCCACCTCTCTGTTCGAGGCAGAAGCTGGCGCTATATTCCACTTATATTATTTAGCCACTATTTCTTTCTTATTTATTCCTTTGCTTTCTATCGAATATGGAAGTAAAGTGAAACTGAATGCAACTAAGTTGCATGAGAAATGAATTAATTTTGTATCTCGAAAGTAACTTTAGAAAGAATGAAATATATGATAATAGGACTGTTCCTGTTATTTGCCGGTAATCTATATGCGCAAGTACGGGGAACGGTCAAAGATAGTACCGGGGAGGCTATTCCGGGTGCAAATGTGTTCTGGATGAATACAGGGCAAGGAGTGACAACTAAGGAAGATGGTAGTTTTTCTATTGTAAAACCCTCCAAAAGCCACATGTTAATAATCAGTTTTATTGGTTTCCAGAATGATACCATTCATGTGAGCAGTAAAAATCAGCAGTTGGATATTGTGCTTCGTGATGGAGTGGAATTGAATGAGGTGAATATTGTCACTCGCAAACTGGGAACGATGAAATTACGCAGTAGCGTGATGAATGAAGATATGATAAGCAGTGCTGAATTGAGTAGAGCTGCTTGTTGTAATCTGGGTGAAAGTTTTGTGACCAATCCTTCGGTAGATGTGAGCTATTCTGATGCAGCAACAGGGGCCAAGCAGATTAGATTGTTAGGACTGTCCGGCACTTATGTGCAGATGTTGACGGAAAACATTCCGAATTATCGTGGGGCAGCTTCTCCTTATGGACTAGGTTATGTTCCCGGTCCGTGGATGCAGAGTATACAAGTTTCCAAAGGAACATCTTCAGTAAAGAATGGTTATGAAGCCATCACCGGACAGATTAACGTGGAATTTAAGAAACCGCAGTTGCCGGAAGCCGACTGGGTATCTGCCAATCTTTTTGCAAGCACTACCAATCGGTATGAAGCCAATGCAGATGCTACATTAAAGATTTCCAAACGATGGAGTACTTCTTTATTGGCACATTATGAGAATGAGACTAAGGCGCATGATGGCAATGATGACGGATTTGTGGATATTCCTCAAGTAGAACAGTATAATGTGTGGAACCGATGGGCATATATGGGCGACCATTATGTTTTTCAGGCAGGTATCAAAGCTCTTTCCGAAACACGTACCAGCGGACAGGCCAATCATGGAGGGGCAATACACTCCGGTAATTTATATAAAGTGGGGATTGATACAGAACGTTATGAATTCTTCACCAAGAACGCTTACATATTTAATAAGGAGAAGAATACGAATCTGGCTTTGATTCTTTCCACCACTTTGCACAATCAGGATGCTACGTATGGACGCAAACTGTATAATGTGGATCAAACCAACGTTTATGCTTCGTTGATGTTTGAAACGGAATTTAATCCGCAGAACAGCTTTTCTGCAGGATTAAGCTTTAATTATGATGCTTACGACCAGTATTATCGTTTGGAGAATAATACGGATAATCCTCTCAAAGCTTTTGAAAAGGAAGCTGTTCCCGGTGCATACGTGCAATATACGTTGAACCTGAATGATAAATGGATGGTGATGGCGGGTTTGCGTGGAGACTACAGTAACGAACATGGTTTCTTTGTGACTCCGCGTGCACATCTTAAATACAATCCGAATGATTATGTGAACTTCCGTCTTTCTGCCGGAAAAGGGTATCGTACCAATCATGTGCTGGCGGAAAACAATTATCTGCTTTCCAGTAGTCGTAAGGTAGAAATAGCTAAGAATCTGGATATGGAAGAAGCATGGAATTACGGTGCCAGTGTATCTACTTATATTCCTATATTCGGCAAAACGCTGAATGTAAATGCAGAATACTATTATACAGATTTCTTGAAACAAGTAATAGTGGATATGGATAGCAACCCTCATGAAGTGGCTTTCTATAATTTGAATGGACGTTCTTACTCGCATGTATTCCAGGTGGAAGCAAGTTATCCTTTCTTCAAAGGATTTACCTTGACAGGAGCTTATCGACTCACGGATGCAAAAACGACTTACAAAGGGGTGCGAATGGAGAAACCTCTAACCAGCAAATACAAAGGCTTGCTCACTGCTTCTTACCAGACTCCGCTGGGGATTTGGCAGTTTGATGCAACACTGCAACTGAATGGTGGAGGTAGGATGCCTGCTCCTTATGAATTGGGAGATGGACAGTTGTCCTGGGAACGTCGATATGGTAGTTTTGAGCAGTTGAGCTTACAGGTGACACGTTACTTCCGCCGCTGGTCTATCTATGTAGGAGGCGAGAACCTGACCAATTTCAAACAAAAGAATCCGATTGTCGATGCGGCAAATCCTTGGGGAAGCAACTTTGATTCCACTATGATATGGGGACCGGTACACGGGGCAAAAGGATATATCGGAATACGTTTTAATTTAGCTAGGAATAGTGAGTAAAAACTAGGAATAGTGTGTAGCGAAACGATCACATAGAAAATAAAGAATACTAATTTTAAACTGATAGGAAAAATGAAAACAAAAAGATGGATGGCCACTTGCGTGGTGGCTCTTTTGAGTGTAGCAGCTGTATTGGCAAAAGATATTCGTGTAGTTGTATTCAAAGTGTTCCAGATGCATTGTGAGAAATGCGAAAAGAAAGTAAAAGATAATATGCGCTTTGAAAAAGGATTGAAGGATATTGCAACTGAAGTAAAAGCCAGGCTGGTAACTATCACGTATGATGCCGAGAAAACAAATGTAAAGAAGTTACAGGCAGGGTTTAATAAGTTTAAGTATGAAGCTGAATTTGTAAAAGAAACAAAGAAAGGTGATCAAAAGACTGATAAGAAGTAATTGAACAAATACCAGTGTTAGCTTGTTTCTATAAATAAACAATGGTTCTTTCCCGACTCCTTTTAAGGGGGCGGGAAAGGCATAAACTATAATTATATGGGTAACACAATAAAGAAGGCATTTCCTGTACTTAATATGCATTGTGCAGGATGTGCTAATAATGTAGAAAAAACAGTGAAAAAATTGCCGGGAGTTATCGAGGCTTCCGTTAATTTTGCTACCAATACGTTGACCGTTTCTTATGAGAAGGATCAGCTGACTCCCGGAGAAATCCGTGCGGCTGTGCTTGCGGCAGGTTATGATCTGATTGTGGAAGAAGCCCACAAGGAGGAACGCCGGGAAGAGGAGCAGCATAAGCGTTACACTCGTTTGAAGTGGAAAGTGATTGGGGCTTGGATTTTGGTAGTGCCGTTGCTGGTATTTTCCATGATACTGATGCATGTACCCTACTCTAATGAGATTCAGATGGTACTTGTTATCCCTGTCATGGTCTTTTTCGGAGGTGGTTTCTTTACCGGAGCTTGGAAACAGGCTAAACTGGGACGGAGCAATATGGATACACTGGTTGCACTTAGTACTTCCATTGCTTTTCTGTTCAGTCTGTTCAATACGTTCTTCCCCGAATTTTGGTATGCTCGTGGATTGGAACCGCACGTTTATTATGAGGCTTCTGCGGTGATTATCGCTTTCGTTCTTACCGGAAAATTGATGGAGGAACGTGCTAAAGGCAATACCTCGACTGCTATTCGCAAGTTGATGGGAATGCAGCCTAAAGTAGCCCGGGTTCTGCGCAATGGAGTGGAAGAGGAGATCTTGATCGAGAACCTCCAGATAGGTGATATGGTTGTTGTACGTCCGGGAGAACAAATACCGGTGGACGGTCAGCTTTCCGAAGGCGATTCCTATGTTGACGAAAGTATGATTAGTGGTGAACCGGTTCCGGTAGAAAAGAAGAAAGGCGATAAAGTCTTGGCAGGAACGATCAACCAGCGTGGCTCGTTTATCATACATGCCACACAGGTAGGTAGTGAAACGGTGCTTGCCCGCATCATTTCCATGGTGCAGGAAGCACAGGGCAGCAAAGCTCCCGTGCAACGTATCGTCGACCGCATTACCGGAATTTTCGTACCTGTCGTATTGGGGATTGCTATCCTGACATTTGTTTTATGGGTTGCCATCGGTGGCAGTGAATATATCTCTTATGGCATTCTGTCGGCTGTTTCTGTCCTTGTCATTGCTTGTCCATGTGCTTTGGGACTTGCTACGCCTACTGCATTGATGGTGGGAATAGGCAAAGCTGCCAGCCAGCATATTCTGATTAAAGACGCGGTAGCTTTGGAACAAATGCGTAAAGTGGATGTCGTTGTACTGGATAAAACCGGAACATTGACTGAAGGACACCCTACTGCTACCGGATGGTTATGGGCACAATCGCAGGAACCTCATTTCAAAGATGTGCTTTTAGCTGCAGAAATGAAATCGGAACATCCGCTTGCCGGTGCTATCGTGTCTGCTCTTCAGAACGAGGAGAAGGTAAAACCCGCTGCATTGGACAGCTTCGAGAGTATTACGGGAAAAGGAATCAAGGTCTCTTATGAGGGACATACCTATTGGGTAGGTAGCCATAAGCTCCTAAAAGATTTCAGTGCGACAGTAAATGATGTGATGGCTGAAATGCTGGTTCGCTATGAATCGGATGGCAATGGTATCATCTACTTTGGACGTGAAAATGAATTATTGGCTATCATTGCTGTTTCTGACCCGATAAAGGCTACTTCTGCCGAAGCGGTAAAAGAACTGAAACGTCAAGGTATTGACATCTGTATGTTGACGGGTGACGGGCAGCGGACGGCATTAGCTGTTTCTTCCCGTTTAGGAATCGAACGTTTTGTCGCTGACGCTCTGCCGGATGATAAGGCCGAGTTTGTGCGTGAGCTTCAAATGCAGGGAAAGAAAGTCGCTATGGTAGGAGATGGTATCAACGATTCGCAGGCTCTGGCACTGGCTGACGTGAGCATTGCCATGGGGAAAGGAACTGATATTGCTATGGACGTAGCTATGGTAACTTTGATGACATCGGATTTATTGCTGCTTCCTAAAGCTTTTCAGTTGTCAAAGCAGACGGTCAAACTGATTCATCAGAATCTTTTCTGGGCGTTTATTTATAATCTGATCGGCATTCCTATTGCTGCCGGTATTTTGTTCCCATTGAACGATTTGTTATTGAATCCGATGTTGGCAAGTGCTGCAATGGCCTTCTCCAGTGTGAGTGTAGTGCTCAATTCATTGAGCTTGGGAAGAAAATGAGTAAGCGACTGTACAAAGAAAACAAATTGTAAGTAAATAATAAACGGTGAATACTTTGCGGATCATGCGCAACTTGTTCACCGTTCGTTTTTGGGGATTCGTTGTTTATAATTTTATCCTCTATTGCTCTTCGTAGGAATTATCTGTTCCTGAATTCCAATGGTGTCATTCCTACGTACCGCCTAAAATACTTACCAAAGAATGAGGCGCTGGGGAAGTTTAGTGAGTAAGCTATCTCTTGGATAGTCATATTAGTTCCTTTCAGTTTCGCCTTGGCGTCCATGACCACAATATACGCAATGGTATCCAGCACACTTTTGCCTGTCACTTGTTTTACGGTTGTACTTAGATGTTGAAGCGATATTCCTAGTTTATCTGCGTAGAATTGTGCACGACGTTCATCTTTATAATTCTCGGTGATGGCTTGAATCAATTCCCGGCAAATTTCCTTTTTACGGTTCGAACTATTGTTTTCACCCGGAAATTTACGATATATCAATCGTATGCTTGTCAAGATGGTCTGAAGAGATAATTCAACCAATTCAGAATCCATTTCAAAGTTCTCATTACAACTGACACGCGATAATAGAGCAAAATAGTCTTTCAGATAACTGGCTACTTCTTCATTGAGAGGGATTACCGGCTGTTCTATCAGTTTTGGATATTCGTTACCGATGTTTTTCATCAGATTGATTCGTCCGGCACAATAGGCGGAAAAACCGGCAAAGCAGAGACATACTTTTTCTGTTTTCTCCCGAAATTGGATGATTGTTCCCGGTAATAATGTTATCAGGTCATTCGGACGGATTTCATAATCAAGCAGATTGATGGAGGCTTTCATCGAGCCTTCAGTGCAGATGGCAACAATACATGCCTGCAACCGACAGGATTGCTTATAGATATTGAGAATGTCTTCCGTAACATTCGTCCATGCTAATACTTCGGTAGGCAAGTCTACCTGTGGGAAGTCCATTTTCATAGTTGCGTTTGTTATATTTACAGTGCAAAAGTACATATTTTCTTTTTATTTCTTACCTTTGTTTTTATGAAAACAACTTTTATCGATTGGAATTTAATACCGTATGCCGAAGCGTGGCAACGGCAGGCGGAGTGGTTTGACGGTGTAGTTCGGGCAAAAGCTCAGAGTGAAGTCTATGAGAACCTCATTATTATGTGTGAGCATCCACACGTTTATACATTGGGGCGCAGTGGAAAAGAAAATAATATGTTGCTGAGTGATGAGCAGCTAAAGGCGATTGGCGCTACTCTTTATCATATAGATCGGGGAGGGGACATCACTTATCATGGTCCCGGACAGTTGGTGTGTTATCCGATATTGAATTTGGATGAATTTGCATTAGGACTGAAGGAATATGTTCATTTGTTGGAAGAAGCGGTGATACGTGTATGTGCATCTTATGACATTGAAGCGGGGAGGTTGGAGAAAGCTACAGGCGTATGGCTGGAAGGTGATACCCCTCGTGCCCGTAAGATTTGTGCGATAGGAGTAAGGAGCAGTCATTATGTTACAATGCACGGGTTGGCATTGAATGTAAATACGGATTTACGGTATTTCAGTTATATTCACCCTTGCGGGTTTATTGATAAAGGCGTCACTTCTCTTCGTCAGGAATTGAAACGTGAGATACCTATGGACGAAGTGAAGCAGCTCCTTGAAAATGAACTTAGAAAACTACTCCGAATCCCAGTTGCCAAGTCTGGTGCATAAGGCAATCCTTATCGGCCAGTGCATAAGAGAAATCGACGCGCATTGGCCAGAAATTAATTCCACAACCCAGCGTACCATAGTTGCCTATTCCTTTATCATTGTTTCCGAAATGGTATCCTGCGCGGACTACTCCATATTTCAGGAAGTTATATTCGGCTCCTATTCCTGCTTGCAAATGCCGGATTTCGGAAGGAAGAAGATAGTTGAAGTCAAGTGCTACTTGCAAACGATTCTCCATGCTGAATGGAAGGTCGACACTACCTCCCAATCCCAATCGTGCAGGCAATTTCTGACCATCCAGCTTTTTGCCCAGGTTGGCGGCTTGGAAACCGATAGACCAAGAAGCCATTCCATCCAGAAGATCCGTATTCCGATAATAGGTGGCACCAAAGTCAAGAGCGACACTGCTCTTGCTATCTGCTTCCTTTGCTACTTTTTCTTGCAGATATCTGAATGTCAATGACAGTGATAAGTTCTTGGCTACATTCCTGAAGTAGGCAGCTTCCAAATCCCATATACGGGGACGGTAATCCATTATTTTAGGATCCTTGAAGTGGCGGAATCCCAAAGCAAATCCATGAATACCTTCTCTTCCGATCCGATAGAAAAGAGATGCGCTGTGCAGCGCACAGTCCTTGTTGATATCAGCGTATGAATAACTAGCGCCCATTGCTTCCTGTGAAAAAGCAATTGTAGAGGCGTTATGAAAGATAGCTGTGCTACCGTTATCGGTGATAGCTAATCCTGTACCTGCCATACCTGCCGATTGGGCATCCGGAGTAAGTTCCAGAAAGTTGGCATTTGCCATTTCTTGTGCTCCCAGCAAAGCGGGGAATAAGCACGAGGCTAGAAGGAAATGTTTAACTCGTTTCATAATTCGTTATTTTTTTAGTGAGACATTCGGACAACACGTATACCTGTCCACGATTTATTATTGTTAAGCATATGATTGAGGGGATCATCACTGACAACTACTTTTCCCAGTGTAGAGGAAGCATGTAGCAGATGCAGTTTCCCTTTTATATATTGCGCTATCCCAACGTGAGCAATGTCCAGTCCGGGAAGTTTCGTTGTGATGGCGATAATATCTCCGTCCATAATCCAGGATAATCCATTCTCCGGTAATTCGCTTTTCGGCAGCCAATGTACGATTTTCCCGGATAATGCTTTCTCGTATTCGGTCATTCGGGTTACGTTTTCCGGAGAATTGGCTAGCTTTTTATATAGTTTTGGGTGAGCGGACATATAAGAGAGGTTTAATTGAAGAGTTTGTACGCTGTTCTCTGCCGTCACATCCGTAAGGAATCCTTGACGGATACCATTCTCGATCCAATCGGAGGTGTAATGCAAACGGGAAGGATATCCGTCGATAATTCCATCTCTGTAGCGTATCTTTTGCAGGTTCTCAGTAAAAGAAGAGCCGAGAGCTTGCGCCAGTGTGTATTCTACAAAAGTGAGGCAATCCACTGCATCGGTCCGGATAACCAACTCTTCTTCTCCATCCCGGTCTAGCGTATTGGCCACATATTTGGTTCCCAAATAAGACTTTCCGATTTGCAGCATCGTTCGAGAGTCCTGCGGAGTGAGCTCCGCAGGCTGTTGTTGGGCAAAAGTCATTGCACTTATAAACGATACTATGACGGATAAAAGTCTCCTCATGTTTGCTTATTTAATTTTCATTGAGGCTTTGATAAAATAGAGAATCAGCAGGGCGTATGCTCCTAATGCCAACACTTCCGACCAAGTATTGTTCAGCCATACTTCGTTCACCAAGTTGATTCCACCGAAGCGCATCGCGGCACTGATAACCCCCATTAACGCGCCACCGGCAATGAAACCGGAAGCCAGCAATGTTCCTTTTTCTCCTCTTTCCGTATTGATAGTAGAATCTTTGCTGCGGCTGGTCACAAACCAATTGACAGCTCCGCCTACAACCAACGGCACATTCAGTTCCAATGGAATAAACATACCTAGTGCGAAAGCTAATGCAGGAATCTTGCAAAGAGTCAGAATAATCGCTAAGACAGCCCCGATGCCATATAATAACCAGGGTGCGCCTACACCACTCATCAATGGTTCGATAACAGCAGCCATCGCATTTGCCTGTGGAGCAGCTAATGCTCCGCTCGTAAATCCGTATGTCTTATTCAGGATAATCATTACACCGCCTACTGTTGCAGCCGATACAATTGTTCCCAAGAACTTCCAGGTCTCCTGTTTGGCAGGAGTACTTCCCAGCCAATAACCGATTTTCAAGTCGGTAATGAAACCTCCGGCCATTGAAAGCGCAGTACACACCACACCGCCCATCACTAATGCTGCAACCATGCCTGAAGGGCCTTTCAGTCCTACGGCTACCATCACTACAGAAGCCAGAATCAGTGTCATCAATGTCATACCCGATACGGGATTTGTACCGACAATTGCAATCGCATTGGCGGCTACCGTAGTGAACAGGAAAGAAATACCTGCAACTAGAAGAATCGCTACCAATGTGTGTAGCAGATTTCCTTGCATTACATCAAAGTAGAAGAACAGTACGATGAGTATCAAAGTGATGATAGAACCGATTGCAATAATCTTCATCGAGAGATCCCGTTGTGTACGGATAATGTTTTTCTCTACATTGCCTTTACCGCCCATCTCTTTGGCAGCCAGTCCAACTGCACTTTTAATGATTCCCCATGAACGGATGATACCAATGACACCTGCCATAGCAATACCGCCGATACCAATGCTTTTAGCGTAATATTTGAATATTTCTTCCGGACTCATCATCCCTACAGTAGATGTAATCTCCGGATTCCATGCATTCAGCACACTGTCTCCCCAAATAGCGGACATTCCCGGAATGATAATCCACCATACAGCCAATGAACCGGCGCAGATGATGGAAGCATATTTTAATCCGACTATATAACCTAATCCCAATACGGCAGCTCCGGTATTTACCTTGAATACTAGTTTGGCTTTTTCCGCCAGCATTTCTCCGGCACTGCACACACGGGTCGTAAAATTCTCATTCCACCAACCGAATGTGGCTACGATAAAGTCATATAATCCACCAATCATTCCCGCCATCAGCAAGGGTTTGGCTTGGCTTCCGCCTTTTTCTCCGGAGATCAATACCTGTGTGGTAGCTGTCGCTTCAGGGAAAGGGTATTTGCCATGCATATCACTTACGAAATATTTCCGGAAAGGAATCAGGAACAGGATTCCCAATACACCACCCAGCAGGGAACTGATGAACACCTGCATGAAGGTAACCGTCATCTCTGGATATTTTGCCTGAAGGATATAAAGAGCAGGAAGTGTGAAGATCGCTCCGGCCACAATCACTCCGGAACAAGCTCCGATAGACTGGATAATAACATTTTCTCCTAACGCATTTTTTCTTTTGGCAGCTCCGGAGACTCCTACAGCAATAATGGCGATAGGAATAGCCGCCTCGAATACTTGTCCTACCTTTAATCCCAGATAGGCTGCGGCGGCTGAGAAGAGGATTGCCATAGCAATACCCCATGTTACCGACCAGAAGTTAACTTCTGGATAATTTTTTGAGGGACTCATCAACGGGTTGTATACTTCCCCCGGTTTCAGTTCTCTAAACGCATTCTCGGGCAACCCGGTGAATTTGTCTTCTTCTTGTTTCATAGTTTTATAATTTGCTAATGTGTCAATTTACATTTCCGTCTTCAAAGTAAACAAAAAAAAAGGAGAACCGAAAGATTCTCCTTTATGTAATAGCCTAAAATTTTTTATTTAGCGTCTTTTGCTACCATATCGCCCTCAATATACAATCTTACCATCTCTGTTTTGGCGTTGGTACGCAAAGTGATTGATTTCTTGAAATGTCCCGGATATTTGCCTGTTCCGTTATAAGTCACTTTGATTGTACCTTTTTTGCCCGGCATGATAGGTTCTTTCGTATATTCGGGTACAGTACGGGAGTTTGACACTTCCTTTCTTTTCTCGTATTTGTAACTCTCTGAAATAGTTT
>ERZ791796.851-NODE-851-length-24668-cov-6.006948_pt1 | contig 24668 bp, 21 predicted proteins | sample MGYA00510311_ERZ791796 | MGnify/ENA primary metagenome ERZ791796 (study PRJEB30046, sample SAMN00792042) | human gut metagenome | study: EMG produced TPA metagenomics assembly of the A metagenome-wide association study of gut microbiota in type 2...
GGTTGTCCGCAACAAGTCTGATCCAACGGATAATCGACGTCTACTCCCAGACTTTTTAATAGCTTATACGATGCCACTCCCACATTGGGATATATAGCATTGATATAACAAGGAATAAACAAACCTACTTTCATAATATATCATGTAATAATTTAAGCTTCTTCCGCTACATTGTTTATCCAATTGAGCAGTATTATTACAACAAGGCCGGAGGAAAAAATGTTCGCCACCGCACATATACTTTTATGATATTGCAGAATCCCTTTTTTACACTATCTTTGCCGCATGAAGACTCTATATATTGTTATAGGAACGATTTCCCTGGCACTCGGCATTCTCGGCATTTTTCTGCCGCTATTGCCTACCACGCCTTTCCTGCTACTTACTGCAGCCCTTTATTTCAAAGGGTCGTCCCGTCTCTATAACTGGTTGCTCAATCATCGTTATTTTGGTCCTTATATCCGCAACTACCGTGAAAATAAAGCGATTCCTCTCCGCGCCAAGATAGTTTCCCTCGTACTAATGTGGGGAACCATGCTTTATTGTATTTTCTTCCTGATTCCCCTGATATGGGTAAAAATTTTCTTGGGACTGATTGCCGCAGGAGTCACTTATCATATCCTTTCTTTCAAGACATTGAAATAATTAGATAGCCCCTGGCGTGCATCTGCAAGTTTATCTTCCCAATGTTTCACAGAATTCTGACCGATGATGTCTGTCACGTATTTCACGGAAATAAAAGGAATCTCTTTCGAACGGCAAACGAATGCCTGTGCATAAGCTTCCATATCTACAACGTCTCCATTTACATGGGTTAATTCCGTCAGGAACCCGTCTCCGGTATTACAAATCCCGTTTTCCGTCCAATGTTTACAGAAACCTTTTTCTTCGAGCAGAGCCGATGAATCAATCTCGCACTCCAATCCGAACTCTTTCATCTTCTGCATATCACGATCCACAAACTTACGGCAGACAAAGATATCTCCTACCTGATGATTGACTGTTCCGGCACTTCCCATATTCAACACCAAATCCGGCTGTACCTGGCGGATTGCTTCTGCCAGATGAAAAGCCGATTTTACTTTTCCAATGCCTGTGCGCACATAATACGGTTCGACATCAGGCCATTTTATCTCTACAAATTCGCCTTGAACGGCGTAGGTCACTAATATTTTCAACATGGGTTTCTTTATTTTATATATAGGATGGAGACAAAAGTACAAAATAACTCATATAAATACCTGCTACAACTAAACAAAAAATAATCTAAACCACATCATATACGTTTAGCCATAAAATTGTTCCATATTCTTCACTATACTTTTTATTTGCTCTCTCAACGGTTGAGGAGATAATACCTCCAAATCGCTTCCATGAGACAACAATTCCTGACAGAAGTCATACGTTGGACGCAATAAATATTCAAAAATAGAATACTCTGCAGTACGTTCAACCTCTTGTTGAGAATGATGTAATGGTAAAGCCTGAATATACTTAGTCTTATTTCCTAAAGTCTTTATTCTTATCCGTTCTATTTCACAAGATTCATCCACTGTAATACCAAAACTTGTAAAAAAATAAGATTGAGGATCAAAATCTTTCGGATACACAAAACTCTTCTCCGTAATTTGAAAACCGTGAATACGTTCCAATGCATAAGTACGTATTTCATCATAATGAGGAGCACGACCTACCACATACCATCTCTGCTTAAATACTTTAACACAATAAGGTTCTACCCTAAAAGTGTGCGGCTCATCCCGCCAAAAACTCTGATAAGTCAGTTCTATTGTAAAATTATCCCGCATTGCTTCAATAATAGGAGTCAAATATTGTCTGCCAGATGGAATTTCTTCAAATAAAATGCGTGTTTTGAGTTTACGGCTTTCGTTTATCAGATTATTTACAGCAAACGTATTTAGCAGCCAATTACGTACTCCTGCCTTTTCTATATCCTCCTTATTCTCTATATAATAAGAATAACCATCTCGTTTATTGCATTCTATGTTTATATCAAATAGTTCTTCTATTGCTTTTCTATGGTTATGAAAAGTGCGGAGAGGAATTTCCTCTCCACCACTCATCTCACTACGCACCCATCTCTCGTTTATTTCTTCAAATGTAATTTTTCCCACCCGGTAGATTGTATCCACCAGCCAAATGTATCTATTAAATAAATCTTTAGCCATTCTTACTTTCGTTTTTAAAATTCATTATTTACAAATATAGAGAATTTCTATATAAAACAAGCATCATTTGAGCAGTTCATCTTATCATCTTCTTTGCAATCGGACATCCCTGAAAAACATGTTTTCCTATTTTAACTGAATCCGATATTTGAATATTTTCTAATAATGAACAATTTCTAAAAGCACCATTCTGTATTTCCACTACAGAATCAGGTATTCGAATCGTTTTCAAAGATGAACATCCGCTAAAAGCACCACCCTCTATTATGGTTATAGTATCAGGCAATAGTACTGTTTGCAATGAGGTGCAATCCGAAAAAGTTTCCGCTGCTATTCTCGTTATTGAATTGGGTATTCGTATACTCTTTAGACTTGAGCTAAAAAAAGCTCTAAATTCAATATCTGCTACCCCCTCTGGTATATCTAATTTTTCTAATGAAGAGTATATAAAAGCATATCTTTCTATTTTTATCACAGAACTAGGAATACTATACTCAGTCCTATTATTGGGAAAACGAATAATTTCTGTTTTTTCTTTATTAAACACAATACCATCCAAATAATATTTATCATCATATTGTAAATTCAAAGAGCTGCAACCAATAAAAGGCTCCATCATCTTCACCGATTTAGGAATCTTTGCTATTTTTAAGGACAAACAGTTCCGAAAAGCCCAAGCTCCTACCTTTACCACAGATTGAGGAATTTCAATATATTTTAATGAAGAACATCCTTCAAAAGCCCTAGCCCCAATTTCGATTACAGATCTAGAAATTCGGACATGCTTTAATGAGTTACAGTTTGCAAAAGCACCATCACCTATAACTTCCAACATATCAGACATATAAATATGCTGTAAAGAAGAACAATCCGCAAAGGCATATGGAGCAATAGCCAGTACTGAATCAGGTATACTATATTCCGTCCTCCCATCATTATGAGGAAAATATATGATTTCAGTCCGATCCTCATTATATAGTACTCCATCTATTAGCTTATTAGAATAAATCACCTCTAATGATTGGCTAAACATACCATGTCCAAACTTACTTACAGAATTAGGAATATGTATTTCTTTCAATGCTGTCTTTCCAAAAGCAAATGAACCGATCTCTATTATAGAATTTGGCAGTTGAATACTCTTTAATGAAGAACAACCCCAAAAAGTATAATCATCTATAGTCGTTATACCATCAGGTAGTTGGATATTTTTCAACGAAGAACAACCTGAAAAAGCAGCATTACCTATAGACGTCACACTATCAGGTAGTTGAATACTTTTCAACGAAAAACAACCAGAAAAAGCAGAATTACCTATAGACGTTACACTATCAGGTAGTTGAATACTTTTCAACGAAGAGCAATCTGAAAAAGCATGATCACCTATAGACGTTATACAATCAGGTAATTGAATATCTTCTAAGAATAAACAATCTGAAAAAGCCCAATCACCTATAGCCGTTATGACATCAGGTAGTTGAATACTCTTCAACGAAGAACAACCTGAAAAGGCATGATCACCTATAGACACTATACCATCAGGTAGTTGAATATTTTCCAGCAAATAACAATCCCTAAAAGCAGAATTACCTATAACCATTACACCATCAGACAATTGAATATTTTCCAGAGAAGAGCAATCTGAAAAAGCCCAATCACCTATAGTCGTTACGCCTTCAGGTAGTTGAATACTTTTCAACGAAGAACACCCCAAAAAAGTAGAATCACTTATAGCCGTTACGCCATCAGGCAGTTGAATACTTTTCAACGAAGAACAATCCCTAAAAGCAGAATCACTTATAGCCGTTACGCCATCAGGCAGTTGAATGCTCTTCAATGAAGAACAATCCCTAAAAGCAGAATCGCCTATAACCGTTATACCATCAGGTAGTTGAATACTTTCCAACGAAGAGCAATCTGAAAAAGCATGATCACCTATAACCGTTATACCATCAGGTAGTTGAATACTCTTCAACGAAGAACAACCTGAAAAGGCATGATCACCTATAGTCGTTATACAATCAGGTAGTTGAATACTCTTCAACGAAGAACAACCTGAAAAGGCATGATCACCTATAGTCGTTATACAATCAGGTAGTTGAATACTCTTCAACGAAGAACAACCTGAAAAGGCATGATCACCTATAGTCGTTATACAATCAGGTAGTTGAATACTCTTCAACGAAGAACAACCTGAAAAGGCATGATCACCTATAGTCGTTATACCATCAGGTAGTTGAATACTCTTCAACGAAGAACAACCTGAAAAGGCATGATCACCTATAGTCGTTATACAATCAGGTAGTTGAATATTCTCCAATGAAGAAGATGCAAAGGCAAAAGGAGCAATACTCGTCACCATACTAGGAACTACAAATTCTGTTTGTTCAAGACTAGGGGGGGACACAGACCAGTTCATTATTCGCTGTATAAAGTATATTATCTATAGTTTTATAACAACGGTTACCTACACATTCTATAGATTTCAATGACACACACTCCCCAAAAGCATGAATATCTATTTCTTGAACAAATTTTGGAATTATAATCTTTTCTAAAGATGAACATTTGTAAAAGGCTCTTCTGCCTATTTTAATTACAGAGTCCGGAATATATATACTCTTTAATAGCCTACATTGAGAAAAAGCAGAACCTCCAATTTCCACAACCCCTTCAGGAATAGTGTATTCTATTTGATCACTTCTTAAATTTATAAGCCTATCTTTAGATGCGGTTAATAAAGCATTATTTTCCATTATATAATAAGGACTTTTACAAATAATATTACCGGAAAAACCAGAAAAAGCTCCTATTCCTATCTCTCGTATATTCTCAGATATTGTTATATTAGCACTACACCTTAAAAATGCATAATCTCCTATTTCGGTTACTATATCAGGAATAACAAAATTTATATCATCACCATAATACTGTTCTAACGTTTTATAATTATCAGAAAAAACAGAACCAAACAAATATATTTTATTCCGTAAAATATAGGGAATAAAAGTAAGATCGCATTTTTCTTTTTGCATTATTTTACGGACACCATGTCTCTTAAGTATGGCTTTTTTGTATATTTGTGGTAGTACTCCCAAAACATAAGAATATAAATTATCAGGTATAGCAAATCGACTCTCTGCCAATAAACAAGTAAGATAAATCAGTTCTTCTGTACCATTTTGTAGAAAAGACTTTCGCACAGCATCTTCAAAACTTATACTACTCACGACAATATCCATAGCTTCTTTCAATAAAGAGAATTCTGAAATATATTCAACATACTCTTTAACGGAAGTTATTGATTCTATTGTATAATGTCGAAAACTATAAACAAGACTAGTCATAAGTTCTGCATAAGTAACAATATTCTCATCATGTACTTTCAATAATTCTCGAACATTAGATAGTACCCAACCAAGAGACTTTAAATTATCAATCCCCAAACTTGCTGAACAAATAATAAGTTCCACACTACCATTTACTTGAGAAATATCCCCAAAGTGCACTCGATACCCTAAATCAACTATTGTAGAAAACTGACAACGAGATTTAGTCATCAAAGAAGTAAAACAATCACCTCCTTCATAATTATGATATAAAATATCACCTAAAATAATGCTAATCATATACACTGTTTTTAATGAGACTACTATTATCACTTACAAAAATGATAATAAGGTATGCCAAAACATAACATAATTCAAGATTAAATACAACTTTACTCACTTTATAAAAATAATATCTCCGCTATCCTCATTATATTTCCATTTCTTATTCATTAACTGCAAGATACTGTGATTATCAAAGCCTCCTATCTGTAGACTGTGAAAAATGGTCTCCTGTTCCTGACATTTCTTTATATCAGTGACAATGTCTACAGATAACTTAGGCATTACAAAATCTGATATTAACAACACGTCTGCCTGTCTATAGCACTGTGTATTCAACAAATCTACAGTTTGCTGTAGAGCAAAATCGATTCGTGTCCCCCCATAAAATGAATGGGACAGAAAATCTTCAATCTTACTTATATCTTTCTGCCAATTAGTTAATTCAAGACACTTCGTTTTCACAGAAAAAGTAATAATAAAGACTTTCCTTCTTTCTTGTAAAGCCATATAGATAATACCATAACAAGCTGCTTTAGCCACGATTTCTGGAGAACCGAGCATTGATCCACTTGTATCCAGACAAATAATGACTGGCCCTTTTTTTTCTTGAAGGAGAACGCTCCCTACTTTTTCTGTTAATGATTCCTTATACCCATATAGCCACTGCTCTAATTGATGAGAAGCATATTTCTTATAAAACAAACAATCTATACCTTGATGTAGTAATGCAAACTCACTACATAAAATACTACTTAAATCATTACCTTCATAAATACCGATGATATCAGCTTTTGTTTTCGTCACTGTCATTTCCTGTTTATTCCCCATTCTGTTTTCATCTCGTTTTCTAATTGTTCTCTTTCCCAATATATCTGCCAAATTTTGTAGTGAATCATTATGCTCAAATAAAAGTTTATATTTCTCATAAATCGAAATATCCATTTTCTCCCATATGCCTTCACCGAGGCTCCACCAAAGATTCTTATCTTTAAAAGAGGAACGTTCTTGTCTTATTGTAGTACATACAAGTTTCTGAAACTTCTTTCTATAGTAATCCAATAACTTTATCCAATAAGCTAACTGTTTCCTTGTCAACTGTTTTTTCCACCATAACAATAATTCCTCTTGTGCATAACTATCTCCACTCTCTAATTTTGAACTAAAATAGAAAAAGAAACTGTCATCAACTTGATAGGTATTTTTCAAAGCTTTACACAGCCTCCCCCAGTTTTGTAGAAACAAAATAGAATCCATCCGCATACATTCGTAAAAATAAGATTCTTCCTGAGCAAATAAATTCAAATCATGCTTATTTATCAAAGACTCTTTTAAAAATATTTCCAGTATTTCCATTGCACCAACATCTCGACTGATATAAACAGGAATAGAATCAAACACCTTATTTAAATACTCCTTTATAAAATATTTTCTCTGACCAATTATGGATAAACACAATTGATCTTTTTCGTCTTTAGATTCACTCCTCTCCATTTTCTATCTCAAAAATAGTAGCAGAAAGCTCTCCTATCAATGTCACAAATTCTATAGTTCCTACCAATTTCCAATTATCAGTACTGAATATATTATACTCAATACTTCCATTCCATTCCTTAATATCATATATAAGCTTCTTTTTAAGTTCATCGACCTCTTCTCTTTTTTCCAACAAAGCATTATAAGCTTTTGATGCATAATGATTAATAATCGGTAAACTAGCATAGCGTTCCAACGGATATTCTTGTTCATTAATCACTAAACAACCATTTTTCTCCTTTCTGATTAACACATCTGGCAAGACACGATAATTATAATCAGAGACTAGTGTTAGTTGCCGATATATCCCATTCTGCTGGAATTTTGCCTGTTCATTCTGACTAGACAACTTATTATAAAGTGCAATTGGAATAAGTATTTGATGCAATTTTACATCACTGATTTTATAAAATAATCCATCTATAATTATTATACTATTGGGTGCCGGTGCCCCCTTCTTTTTTATAATACCTTTTATATATTTATGGTAGCTGTCTATTTCCTTCTTAGACTTTTGATATAAATCAATATAAGATTGCAATAATACCTTCGTTATAGACTCCTTCACAATTTTTTTCACAAGCAATATTTGTGATTTATCATTCCATAAAATATATTCTAATAAGAAACAATCAGTGAAGTCAATTTCTTTCCGATCATTCAATAACGCACATACACGCATCAAATGAATACTCTTTTTCCAACGTCGATCTGATATATACAAATCTGCAGACTGGACATCCAATTGATTTTCTTTTTCTATCTTATCTCTGATTTCATTTATAATATCCCTGATTATAGGACTTACTTTTACTTCCAAGCAATCCTTTTGCCATTGATAATAAAGCGCTTCTGTCAACGGTTGATTTATAATGATATTACAGCTATCATCTTGTATGGAGGTTATCATCTCATAAAAAAGATTTTTATCTCGTATATTCTCCACTACATATCGGAGTAGAAATCTATCCCATAATGCTTCTAATCCTTCTCCTTGCACTGGTAGTTCATTGCTGGCAGCAATCACTAGTTTTACAGGCAATTGGATTTCCTTATCTCCATTCCGGTATATTTTTTCATTCAACACAGTAAGAAGCGCATTCTGTATTGAAGGACCGGCTTTCCATATTTCATCTAAAAATATAATATCAGCAGTAGGAAGATAACCAGACACTATGCGTTCATACTTGTCTTCATCTTTCAATTTCTGAATAGAGACAGGACCAAATATTTCATCAGGAGTGCTGAAACGGTTCATTAAATATTCAAATGCCGTTGCCTTATAAAATATAAGTTTCATTCGCCGAGCTATCATACTCTTGGCTACACCAGGAGCACCTAACAAAAAAATACTTTCTCCGGCAAAAGAACACAGCAAGGATAATAAAAACACCTGTCGACGCTCATACGTACCAACAGATATACAGTCTACCAAATCCAATACAACTTGCTTATACATTTCCATTCTTCATCTTTGATTAATCACACAAAAATGAGAATAAGATATGCCAAAACAATGCGCTAAATAAAAAATCCCGATATATAAATACATCGGGATACTTGATAACAATTTCTATATCTATTATTCTGTTGCTAATTTATACAATTCCTTAATCATATTCTCAGTAATACGTTCCTCCTTCTTTGAATATTGATAGTGTTTTGCAAATGCTATAATTGTTCCTTTCAAGTTTGTATCAGGCAATTCAAAGAAACTTACACGCTGCTCATTATTAATTAAGCCTTCAATCCTATAGATTTCTAATGTACCTTCCGTTTGCTCAAATGATGTCTGTACTTTCCTGAATTTATATCCCATCCAAACATTATTGTCTCCTTGGGGAGTAGCATTTTTACCCCAAAATCCCCAAGATCCCTTGTTTCTGACACAAATTACTTTGGGTTTTATAATATTTTCAATTATCAACTGATTAATACATAAATTTTCCGCCAAAAAAGATATTCCCTCACTGGTTTTCAAAAATTCAACAATATCACCTTGTTTAGTACGTCTGTAATTAAACAAATCCAAATAGGCTACCTTATCTTTCAGTGTTTTCGGAATAATTTCATCAATCGTTCGAAAATAGCGATCATTCAGAATAGCCTCTTGATATTTAAAATGATGTCCTTCAGAACAATCATCTTCGTCTTTTACACGTGCAGAAGGATTAATCCCTGTAAAAAGGATATCATACTGCTCCGAAACTTCTGAATAACAATAAGTATTCTTTGATAAAATCTCATTAATATCCCCATACTTTCTCCATAATTCAGCCAGTGCATGTTGTAATTTGTTTTCCATAATCATTTTTTAGTTTGTTACATTAATCCATTTTTATTCCTATACACATCTTATCTTAATAAACTTATATGATAGTTTAATCACGAAGCTCTATTTTTCATTTGCAATGATACAACTAACCTATGCCAATCCATGTCACAGAATACATAAATATTATGAAAAAGCAAACAATAAAAGTTTGTCCAAACTATCGACTCCGACAAACGAGCAGCATTCCATCTGAACAACATCCAACTTCCTATCTTATGAATAAATATATCATTGGTTCTTTCCACAAAAATAGCTATTTAATTGGAATTATAAACAAGTTGCGGTTAAAATTGGGAAATAAGTTATTTGATCCTCACCCAAATTTTAATCAAACACTTCTTTTTACTCTGTTTTTTGTAACCACCATTCTTTTTTCTACCTTTGTATTGTCTTAATGGACAAGATGTTTTTACCGACTCATAAGGAAGATTTAATAAATCCTACTGCACAGATTAATAACTTTCCCTTATCTTTTAGCAAAATCATCCGCACGAATTAATCTGTTGCACTTGAGCAACCACCCAGCCGCACTTGTGCAACTCGCCAGCTACACTTGTACTACTCGGAAGTTACTCAACTGCAAACAAGTAGTAACCATAAAAAACGATCACTCGTGAGCATACTTTATAAACCAACCCGTTTTGCAGATACCTTTACGGGTAACAAAGAAACGAACGTACGCGTACAGCTCCTGTCATGGGATACATTGGACACCAAAGCCTTCGTTGAGTACCTGGCGGACAAGAACAATCTATCGAAAGGGGATGCATACAAAAATCTTACTATGGTATTGGAAGGTATAGAAGCTGTTCTGAAAAACGGAAACATCCTCAATTTGGACGACTTCGGCAGTTTCTCACTGAACGGCAGTTTCTGCAAGGACAAACAACCCGACGAAAATCATCGGGCGGAATCCATAGAAATAAAGAATGTTATATTCAAAGCTGAAAAACAACTGAAGAAACGTATAGCAACGGCCGGATTTGAAAAGTACAATCCCGAAAGACACAACAAACGCAAATACTAGAACAAAATGGAATACACCAGAACTTACTCCATCCGGAAAGGTGAATACTTTGCGGATGCGTTGAAGCGTGCCGGGAAAGAATTTATACCGACTAATTGTATCATCAACAAGCTACTGCCCGGACTGGGTGCTACGCATTGCGAACTGATAGCTCCACGAAAATCAATCATCATCGAGCCTAATGTGCCCGTCATCGAATCAAAAGCTAAAAAACATAAGAATGCATTAGCCGTCTACAAAGGAGTGACTGTCCGGAAAATTATAGATTTCTTGGAAGATAACCACGACAGGCATTACAAACTGCTGACTACTCCCGAAGGTTTCGCCAAGATAAAAGAGGCGATGCAAACGGTAGGCATAGATATGTACGAGGAATGTTTCATTTTATTCGACGAATGTGAGAAATTAGTGCAGGACGTACACTACCGTGACTCTATCCGTGAACCGATGAACGATTTTTTCCTCTTTCAAAATAAGGCGCTGATTTCCGCAACTCCCATTATTCCCGAAAAAGACAACCGTTTCGACGGCTTCGCACGGGTACTGATCCAACCGGACTATGCATACCGGCAGAAATTAAAACTAATTACTACAAATAATGTGCTGGAGACACTACAGGAAGTAATCGAAGCCAAACGAGGAACAGTCTGCATTTTCTGCAACAGCATTGACTCGATAGACAGTTTCTACCGTCTGATTCCGGAACTGAGCAACGCCTGTACCTTTTGCAGTGAAGACGGGCAATATAAACTTTGGAAAGGCAACCGTCGGAAAAAGTCAATGATGATTACCGAACTGGAACGTTACAACTTCTTCACCTCAAGGTTTTACTCGGCCGTAGATATCATCTCTTCCAACCCTCCGCACGTGATTTTCATTAGCGATTTGTTTGGTGCTACCCAATCGGTTATCGATCCTGCTACCGAAGCGATTCAGATTATCGGTCGGTTTCGTGGCGGAGTAAATAGCGTGACACATATCGCTTCCATCCGTCCGGATCTGGAGTGTATGTCATCCACAGAAATCGACGACTGGATTCGTGGCGCTTCCACCGTCTACAACAACTGGAAATCCCAACTGACACGTACCTCTAATATTGGCGAACGGACTCTATTGCAGGAAGCGATCGGAGAAAATTCATACCTCCCCTATCTGGACGACAAAGGCAAACCGGATCCGTTCCTAATTGCCAACTTCTACGAAAAGGAACAGGTGAAACGACTATACACTTCTACTGACCTGCTTTGCGATGCCTATCGACAGACCAATTATTTTGTTTTCTCTCATGAAGAGCGTCTAATGCCTGTTTCCGACAATGAACGTATGGCGATACAACACCGGCTGGCAAAGAAAAAAAGGGCGGAACTTATCGTCCGCAAACTGGAAGAGATGGAGAAGATGAGCAGGACAACTGATAAAAAGCTACAAAAACGCTACCAGCGTATGCTGGGCAACCTGATTACTTCGACTGCCGACAGATACATATACGATTGCTTCTGCTGTTTCGGAGCGGATTTTATCCGCCAATCCGATTATAACGAGAATAAGTTGCGCACGGCATTGAACGTAAGCAGCGAACACACCATCAAGAAATCGGCACAAATGCGTATATCTATCCAACGAACTTTCCCCATAGGCTCCGAACTTTCCGTTCAGGAAGCGAAAAGTATGCTGAAGCAAGTATATAAAAAAATGGGACTGAATACGGGAAGAGGTATCACGACAAAGGAGTTGGAACAATATGCGGAGATAGAAAATAACCGAAATCGTACAGGAAGAACAATTAAAATACTGAAATTCAAATAATTGACTATAAAGTGCAACTTTTCTAGCGGAAAAGATCTGATTCTCTTATAGTTTTTTTTGTAAACTTCGCTTATTTGGGGGCTATTTTAGGTACTAATTAATTGATTAACAGCGATGTGACATTTTTGTTTTTCCCTGTATAATACTTAAAATAAAAACAAAAATGTCACACCGAACTACCACACATTCAAAGTCTATATCTTTCACACCCTAACGCTGAAATACAACTAATTTGAGCTAAAAAGAACATTTTATCCCGAAAAGTTTTTGTAATATCAGAGTTAATCGTATTTTTGTGTACAATTTTGGTGTAGTAATGACAGAAGAAGAAAAAAAGTTATTGAATACCTTTGAAACGCGGCTACGGCATTTGCTCTATTTGCATGATGAGTTAAAGCGTGAGAATGTCGAGTTGAAAAAGCTTCTTGATTTCGAAAAACTGAAAAATGAGAAGATACAGGCTCAATACGATGAATTGGAAGTCAACTATACGAACCTAAAAACAGCTACGGCAATCAGCCTTAACGGCAGCGACGTAAAAGAGACGAAGCTGCGATTGTCAAAATTAGTGCGTGAAGTCGATAAATGCATCGCTTTGTTGAATGAATAAGAAGGAAAGGATGTATGAGCGATAAGATAAAAATAAATCTGCGAATAGCAGACTCGAATTACCCGTTACCCATCAACCGTGAGGAGGAAGAAATAGTACGGGAAGCTGCAAAGCAGGTAAACATCAGGCTTAATAAGTATCGGGAGGTTTATAAAAATCTGGAACCGGAAAAGATTATAGCTATGGTAGCCTATCAGTTCTCATTAGAGAAACTGCAATTGTTGCAACGTAATGATACCGCTCCCTATACGGAAAAGGTAAAAGAACTGACTGAATTGCTGGAGGATTATTTCAAGAAAGAATAAATTTTATCCGGTTATTCGCTGATAAGAGAAAACAACCACGCACTGCACAATATCCGAGCAAGAACTTGCTTAGATATTTGGTGGTGCGTTTTTATTTATATACTTAAATTAAATGTAGAATGATAGTAATAATAGCAACAGCAATTGCTTGCTTCATCGTAGGTGGAGTGCTCTCGTACATACTGTTCAGGTATGCTTTAAAGTCCAAATACGACAATGTCCTGAAAGAGGCAGAGACGGAAGCGGAAGTAATTAAGAAGAACAAGCTGCTGGAAGTGAAGGAGAAATTCCTGAACAAGAAAGCAGATCTTGAAAAAGAGGTAGCACTCAGAAATCAAAAGATTCAGCAAGCGGAAAACAAGCTGAAACAACGCGAAATGGTACTCGGACAGCGCCAGGAAGAAATTCAACGCAAGAAGATGGAAGCCGAAGCTGTCAAAGAGAATCTGGAAGCGCAACTTGTCATTGTAGACAAGAAAAAAGAAGAACTTGACAAACTGCAACAGCAGGAAATCGAGAAGTTGGAAGCAATCTCCGGATTGTCCGCCGAAGAGGCTAAAGAACGCCTGGTGGAATCATTGAAAGAGGAAGCTAAAACACAAGCCCAGTCCTATATCAACGACATCATGGATGATGCGAAACTGACTGCTAACAAGGAAGCGAAACGTATCGTAGTACAGTCTATCCAACGGGTAGCTACAGAAACGGCTATTGAGAATTCCGTTACAGTATTCCATATCGAGTCGGATGAAATCAAAGGACGTATTATCGGACGTGAAGGTCGCAATATCCGTGCATTGGAAGCTGCTACCGGCGTTGAAATCGTTGTTGACGATACTCCGGAAGCGATTGTTCTTTCCGCTTTCGACCCGGTTCGCCGTGAAGTAGCCCGTCTGGCTCTCCATCAGTTGGTAACCGACGGACGTATCCACCCTGCCCGTATTGAAGAGGTAGTGGCGAAAGTACGCAAACAAGTGGAAGAAGAAATTATCGAAACCGGTAAACGTACAACAATTGACTTGGGTATCCACGGTCTGCATCCTGAATTAATCCGCATTATAGGTAAAATGAAATATCGTTCTTCATACGGTCAGAACCTTTTGCAACACGCACGCGAAACTGCCAATCTTTGTGCAGTGATGGCTTCGGAGCTGGGATTGAACCCGAAGAAAGCTAAACGCGCAGGTTTGTTGCACGATATAGGTAAAGTGCCCGACGAAGAGCCGGAATTGCCGCACGCATTGCTGGGTATGAAGCTTGCGGAAAAGTATAAGGAGAAACCGGATATCTGCAACGCTATCGGTGCCCACCATGACGAAACGGAAATGACCAGTTTACTCGCTCCTATCGTACAGGTTTGTGACGCCATCTCAGGTGCACGTCCGGGTGCCCGCCGTGAAATCGTAGAGGCGTATATCAAACGTCTGAACGATCTTGAACAGTTAGCTATGTCTTATCCGGGTGTGACAAAGACGTATGCTATTCAGGCCGGTCGTGAACTTCGCGTTATCGTAGGTGCGGATAAGATTGACGACAAACAGACTGAAAACCTGTCCGGTGAAATCGCCAAGAAGATTCAGGATGAAATGACTTATCCGGGGCAAGTGAAGATCACCGTTATTCGTGAGACACGTGCGGTTAGCTTCGCTAAATAAAAAAAACAGAGAATAATTTCACCACAGATTACACAGATTCTCACAGATTATTTTCATTAAAAAACAACAGTTTAATGATTAATCTGTGAGAATCTGTGTAATCTGTGGTGAGTAGTCTTATTAAACTATGAAAGAGTATCAATTCGAGGTCTGTGCCAATTCCGTAGAAAGTTGCCTGGCAGCTCAGACAGGAGGTGCCAATCGGGTAGAACTATGTGCAGGTATTCCGGAAGGCGGAACTACTCCTTCTTACGGAGAAATAGCAATGGCACGTAAAGTTTTGGACACTGCTCGCCTGCACGTTATTATCCGTCCACGAGGCGGAGACTTTCTTTACTCTCCCTTAGAAACAAAGATAATGCTGGAAGATATAGAGATAGCCCGCCATTTGGGAGTGGATGGAGTGGTTTTCGGATGTCTGACGGCAAACGGAGATATTGATACTGTTGCCATGAAAGAATTGATGGAAGCTTCGCATGGATTATCCGTCACTTTCCATCGTGCTTTTGATGTCTGCCGCAATCCCGATGAAGCATTGGAACAGATTATAGAACTGGGATGCGAACGGATTCTGACCTCCGGTCAACAACCTACAGCCGAACAAGGTATTCCTCTACTCAAAAAACTACACCGTCAAGCCGCAGGAAGAATCACCTTACTCGCCGGATGTGGCGTAAATGAAAAGAACATCTCCCGCATTGCCGGAGAAACCGGAATACAGGAGTTTCATTTCTCTGCCCGCGAAAACATTCCAAGCGGGATGAAGTATAAGAATGAATCGGTATCTATGGGCGGAACCGTACATATCGACGAATACGAACGAAATGTAACTACTGCCCGGAGAGTAATGGCTACAATCCACAAATGTTCTTCATCAGTTGCTCGCCAAGACCGATAGTATATCCTTGCGAGACAAAGACTACCCGATTGAATGTGTCGGCAATAATAAATACGGGCAAATTATTCTTATGTTTCAATTTCATATTCTCTGCAATCTGTTCGTAAATACCCTCTGTATCTATGCCATACGTAACAGTAGAGGGCAATTCCGGAAATTCCGACGGAAGGAACTTCCGACATTGAGCCTCATCCGGAAATAACAGAACCATTTTCCGCCCCCACTTTTCCAAGTCTGTCTTTAAAGCGGAAATATCACGCAGAGCATGATTGGTAGGCTCCTGCCCCGAAGACAGGATTCCTACAACGAAGTAACCACGTCCACAGGCTCGCAACAGACTCTGCTTTTCTGAAAGAACCACGTTCTGTTCTTCTATTCCTTTCAGCGGAGTAAACAACGATTCCGAATTGAAGTTTCCGATCACCGCTACACGTTCGCCCGATTCACGCAAATGATAAGGAACTTTCGTAGATTCAAAAGAAGGTGCCGTATATGCCGGTAACATAAAAGAAGAAACTCTTGCCAATACCCCACCATCGGCCAATCTCGTGCCGGTAACTAATAAATAATATCCTGCATCTACCATCCCCGCAGTTCTTTCCGGAAATCTTTCATCATAGTTTATCAACTCCGGCATTCCGTTTTCTATTTTGGAGATAGTAAATTTACTGTAATATTTAGCCCTATCATCACGATACATTGGTTTGTCTCCATCATATAGTTGATAAAGTCCCTCATAAACCGTCACTCCCTCCTTCTTATCAAAATCCGCTTTTACAAACTTATTGTCAACGTTATAATCCGAAACCGGAGGAATCACATAACCGGCACATCCATCCTGCTCTCTCATATAAGCAGGAATTCCCATACTTCGTGCCAATGCTACAAAAAACAGATCCCGTGAATAAGAATCCGCTACCCGTGAACGCCAAACACCTTCCGGAGAAATAGGAATATGTTGTGAGTTATTTTTTTCATCAATCATAATGCGGTCACCTACCCATTCTACCAACGTTTGAGGAGAAGCACGGAAAGAATCTATTTCCGCCTTCGCAAACTTCGACTGGAAAAAGGATTTATAGGGTGTCAGCGTCTCTGTTGAAATACGCGGACTAAGGACATGGGTAACTTTACTCAAATCGCAATCAAAGCAAACACCTAAAACGCAATCATATAAAAAGTCGGCATCATCTTCCGTATTCATCAAATGATCCATTAATACCTCATACGAAATATCACGGCGGTCTTTCTCTGTTATGATAGCCAATAAAGCCGCTCCTTTCAACAATTTTCCTTGCCGGTCCGCTTCCTTTATAAATCGAATCAGTACATCATAATTGCCGCGTGAATCAATAATAAATGAACGTAAATCCTTTTTATAACTCGAGTGCATCTTACATTTTAACCCGGATATCACAGAATCAACCTGCGCAACGTTAGGAAATGTAGCTACATAACTATTACGGATAGAGTCTTCCTGCGCCAACCTATGATCGTTCCCTGTACGTTGTTCCTGTGTCACTTCGGGTAAAGATGCGTTTTCCACAGGAGGAACCATATCTATATCAACCGCAAATATATCTCCCTCCTTCTTATCAAGTACCAATGAAAGTGCCGTCTGCTTACCGAAAGAAAGTTTCGAAAAGTTGAATTTCCCTTTTTTTGAAACCCAAACCAGCATATCTCCTTGTCCGGCACTCAATGAAACTTGCCCCGCAACGTCGGTATATTTAGTAGCGACCGTATAAAACTCAGCATAATTATATATCTTAAAATCAACTTTAGCACCGGACACCGGTTGACCGTCCGTATCAGTCACTGTTACTACAGCCTGTGCCGTCGGTGCATAATTTGCAGTTATATTAATCTCTGTGTAATTTGCAGTCTCAAGCATAACCTCTTCCGGCCCATTATAACGCCCGAATACCTTTGTATGCATCAACATACCCCGACTTGCAGGCGCATTAAACCATCCCAGATTCAACACAGGTTCCGGCTCACAAGCACCGAGAAAGTACCACTTTCCATCCGCCCAAGCCTCTACCCAAGCATGATTATCATCCGTATGAGCCCAACGGGGAGTATATACCTGCCGCGCCGGAATCCCGACAGAACGTAATGCTGCAACCGTGAAAGTAGATTCCTCTCCGCAACGGCCGTACGCAGATCTCACTGTAGCCAATGGTGAGCTGGTACGCGCGTCACTCGGACGATACACCACTTTCTCATGACACCAATGATTGACCTCCAATATTGCTTCCTTCATCGAAAGTCCTTCTACCCTGTCCTTCAATTCTCCATAAAACACTTCACGGGATTCATCCAGACTCTCATTATTCACCCGGACAGGCAATACGAAATGCCGGTACAATTCATCGGGAAGCGTCTTTCCCCAAGGCATTTCACTACGCGTCTGAGCGGAAAGGCGGATAGTTTTCAAATAATATTCTCCCGGATAATCCGTAATATCGCCTATCGGCATATAAGCATAAAGAAACATCAAAGCTTCACGTTCGGCAAGAGTTAAAGTAGTGTCCGAGAAAATTGCGAACAAATCACCGTTAGGCAGAGCTTGTTGTTTCTGTTCTAAATCCTGAAAGACCTGTCGACGATATGATTCTTCTTTCAGAAAATGGGATTCACTGCAAGAAAATATTACAGCAGAGAAAAAGAAAATAAACAGAAAGCGGAGAAGTGTTTTCATATTTATGTGTTAATTAAGTAAACGAATAGGCAAATAAGTACGTATATTGAAATACACATTCACAAAAATACAAGATTTTTTCATAAATACGGAATAACTCTCTGTAAATGTATGTAATACGTTTGTAACATCCACCGTGTTCGAACCTCTTATAAAAAGTTTTTTTAAAGGATAAAGAAGATTTTTATGTTTTACAGCATATAATCCAAAAACATTTCGTACCTTTGCAGTGTTAATAAAGAAAACAAGATGTAAAATCGCTCTTCAAAACGTGGAGGGCAAAAAAAGAGGAAACAAATTATGAAAAAGAATGCAAATGAAAAGATTATGATGTTACAGTACCGTATCAAACGCTATCAAGCAATGGGAAACGGCGCTATGTGCCAAACCTTGAACGGTAAACTTCAAAAACTGCTGTCACAGCAGGTAGCCATGTAAATAAACACACTAATTATATTGAAAAAAGCGAGGAACTTTCGAGTATCCTCGCTTTTTTTATACATTTGTACTCAATAAATAATAAAACACATAGATTATGAAGAAACTATTGATGTCGGTTGCAGTACTTTTATTAGCCGCAACCACCTTTGCACAAACACCTGGTTATGAATTCACAACCATCGTATCGCACAAAACGACTCCCGTCAAGGACCAGGCTTCCACCGGAACCTGCTGGTGCTTTGCCGCCGCTTCTTTCATGGAATCCGAATTACTTCGTATGGGAAAGGGGGAATACGACCTCTCGGAAATGTTTATTGTCCGCCAAAAATATATGAACCAAATGGAAGACAACTACCTCCGCCGGGGCAAAGGAAACATTGGAGAAGGAAGTCTGGCACATACTTTCAAAAATGCCTATAAACAAGTGGGGATCGTACCGGAAGAAGCCTATTCCGGTCTGATCAATGGTAATACGGATCATAATCACGGAGCATTATGCCGCTACTTCAAAGCTTTGGTCGATGCCAATATCGCTTCCAAGAAACGTACACCACAGTATTATTCACTTATTGATAATCTATTCGATACGTATCTGGGCAAACTACCGGAGAAGTTCACTTATAAAGGAAAAGAATATACACCGCAGTCTTTCACTGAAAGTCTGGGACTGAACATGGATAATTATATCGAGTTGACCAGTTTTACCCACAAACCTTATTATGAAACTTTCTCACCGGAAGTACCCGATAATTGGGAAAACCAGCCAATGTATAACCTCCCTCTGGATGAATTGATAGAAGCCATCGACTATGCACTAAACAAGGGGTATACCGTATGTTGGGATGGGGACGTCAGCGAACAAGGTTTCTCTTTTAAGAACGGAATTGCCATCAATCCGCAAGTGGAAGATATAAAAGACTACTCCACTACCGACCGTGCCCGTTTTGAAGAGATGCCTAAATATCAACGTCTGGATGAAGTTTTTAAGTTTGAACATCCTTATCCGGAAATCAAGGTAACACCGGAAATCCGCCAAGAAGGCTACGAGAAATTTGTAACGACAGATGACCATTTAATGCACATTACCGGTATTGCCAAAGACCAAAACGACACTAAATACTATATAACTAAAAACTCTTGGGGAGCGGACGGTAATAAATTCGGGGGATATCTTAATATGTCCGAAAGCTATGTACGCGCTAAAACAATCTGCGTCATGGTACACAAAGACTCCCTGCCGAAAGAATTGAGAAAGAAACTCGGAATCAACTAAAAGATATAAGTCCTATAATTGAGATAAGGATATCCTGAAATAAAAAAAGCAACTACTTCATTGCGAATTAGTTGCTTTTTTTAGGGATATTCAGTAAATGTCCTTGAAATAATCTGTGATAATTTGCGTTAATCTACGCTTTAACCACTTTTTCCTCTTATTTCTTTCTTAATGTGACATCACTGATTTCTACAACGCCACCTTTATTCTGAGCAAGAATAGCTACATAGCAGTCTTTCAAGATAGCAGCGTCATCATCCGTATCAGATACTTCCAAATCAGCATTCGCTTTCTTACTGCTGATAGCGTTCACAACTTGTCCCATATCGTAATAAACTACCACTTTCGTCCATTTGTCTGCATCCTTAATTTTGAAGTTGTACTGTGCTCCCGAAGCATTCGGTTGAGAATCAGCATCATAATCACGACGCATAAAGAAGGTGGTATTGTACTTGCCATTATCATTCTTTTCTTCATTCGTCTGCTTGATATATACACTTACCGGAGTACCGGCTTCTTTTGCTTTCGCATAAAAAGTAAGGACATAGATACCTTTCTGCAATCCGTCTGTAACACGCTGTCCCAAGAAAGCCTTGTACCAGGAAATGTTCTTTGCAGCTCCGGAGTTGTCTATCTTCATGGCATTAGGATATTTGGCATCACCCGTCTGTTCCCAAGCAATGGTAGTTGCACCGTCAGCTTCATTATTCATGATGAACCATTCACCGGCTGTCGCCTTATTCGGATTGGTCACCTTGTTCGTTACTTCTGTTGCGAATTTCTCGTTTTTAATCAGATTCTGAGCGCTTACGCTTACTCCTGCAATAGCCAAAAGGCCGGCAAATACTACTTTTTTCATCTTACTGTGATTTAATTGTTTAATACCTTTATAATTCTAAGTTCTTATTTTACTTCACTTGTTGAATGACAAACTTATAATTCCCAGCCGCTTTCTTCTCTTCTGTCTTCAGTGTGATGCGATAAATCTCCTTACCCCAAACATTAGAAAGGCGGGGATCATCCAATTTAACAGTTTCCAATTCTGCTTTAAACTGAGACGGATAATCCAACTCTACTTTCTGTCCTTTCACTTCAACACGCACTTTGCCGGGAGAAGGAAAGCTAACCTTTCCCCAAGTCAGGAAATTAAGTTGATTGGGAGCCAGTGCCTCATTCAATGTATAGTTGTCCGTAATCATCAGTTTACGGTCGTCCAATGCATACGAACGAATCCAACTCTTTACTTTTGCTTCTGCCGGATAAGCTGTGGCAATATCTGCAGAAAAAGTACGCTTCTTTTCATTGCAAACAGTATTGGTCGCTTTATATTGTTGACCGAATTTCTGCGGAACTCCGTTTATCATCGGTAAGTTATGATAATTGCTTTGCATGGTCCAGATAGTATAACGGTCTTTTCCGAACGTCTGCTTGGTATAGGTACCGACTCCGGCATCAATAAATACAGGAATCGTATTTACATACAAAGAGAACGTTCCTACATCATTATGGTTATGGCTTTCGTTATTGAATCCGCCTTTGGCAGCGAGCAGCATACCATTCTTATTTTTCATGTAGCAGAATTCAGTTTCGGGATACCAGGTAACATCCGGCATATCGTGTTTCGGGGTCGCTTTTTCCAGGTCATTACAGCAAAGCAGGGATTGAAGGGAACGGAAAGCGTCATTGCCCATAGTAGCATACGGCTTTCTGCCATTCAGCAAGTAAGCTGCAAAATGCATCATTTCATCACTGCTGACCGCTTTACCGAAACGGTAAATCAACAGAGGGTCACCCCCACCCTGTGCCGAAGCATCGGCGAAGTTCACTACCCAGCCATTGCCTACGTAGGAACGGGACATATATTCACCCATCCGGCGAATCATCGGTTCATTAAACAAGGATATCTTGCCTCCTGTACCATCGGAAAGAATTTGGAGATAATCATAGAGTTTTCCGGCAGCATGTCCCCAATAAGAGGTTCCTTCTTCACAAGCGCCATCGGACTTTACGAAATTAATGAATTTATCCACTGACTTCATAGAACGATAAACGGCTTTGGCCAGCTTGTCCTTATTATTTTCCATCAGGAGGAAACATTGCAAAGCATTGGAATTACACCAAGGATTCCAGTTATTGATAATTTCTCCCGGTTGCCAGTTGAAAGCCATCCACCACATCTCATCATCATTCATATAAGGATCGAGAATACGTTCTTTGATTGCTTTACGCATTTGTAGGGATACTACAGGATTGATCTTATCGAATGGCTTACGGAAAAAATAGTGTACCCACGCCATCAAGGCTCCATACCCCCCTGAGCCCAAATCAATAATCTGTTCGCGGAAATCGGGAAGCGAACGTTTACTGCTCTGACGGGGCAAGTGTGCGGATAAAACCCATGAATTCATTTCGCAGCTCATATAAGCTCCATTGAGCAGTTGGTCGATAAAGCGTCCTTTTCCCTCCGCCAGTTCGGCAAGCATCAGGGTATTAAGTGCTCTACGATTATCGTCGTAAGGAACCTCCATCACTTTTCGGTTGCCGCTACGCTCGTATTCCAAATAAGCGGTGGCAGGAATCAGTTGCCATTTGTAGTTGAGAAGTTTTTCACCGGCTTCGATAAGACGTTGTTTGTTGGGACCCATCAGCGAATCCCAAGCGGCACGATCCGTATAAGCAGGATAAGGCACCCACGCTTGTTTCATCACTAACACATTTTTCAATGTAGATTCGTCTGCCGCTTTTTGCAGCATATTGCGTTCGGTGTAAGCATTGGCTTTGAAAGTGAAACTTCCTAAAGCGGCTACTAAAAGAACACAAAGCAAATGTTTCATTCGATTCATGGTATTTTTGTTCATTTAAGTAAGGCAAAGATAGTGTATATCTTATAAAATAAGGTGAGTAAATCATACGAACCTAATGACAAAAAAGTACATACCTCCAAAATCGTACTCATCATTGCCTTATTTTAAGTTCAATCCCAATCACTAAATTCAAAACTCAATTGTTCCCAAACGCCGTGTTGTTCATCGGCTTCCTCCTTCGGATTAGAGACGGAAAGTCCGATAAGGCGAATCGGGTGCTGTTCATATTCTACACTTTTAAGCAATTCTTTTGCAAGCGGAAGTATACGGTCCAAGGTTGTTAACTCTTGCGGCTGGGTAAGACTTCGGGTTATCTGACTAAAATCATGAAACTTGATTTTCAGCGTTAGGGTGTTTCCTTTGAAATCTTTATGGTTGAGTCGTTCGACGAGCTCCACCGCCACATGATATAGTTCGATAATCACCGATGAACGGGTAGAGATATCCCGCTCCAATGTACGTTCGCATCCGATAGATTTACGAATACGGACAGCCTCCACCGGACGTTCGTCAATCCCCCGTGCACATTCGTAATAAAGAGCCCCTACCTTTCCAAAATGCGCTGTCAGCATTTCCAAAGAGCATTTCCGTAGTTGGAGCCCGTTACGAATGCCGAGTAGATGCATCTTCTTGGCGGTCACAGGGCCTACTCCCCAAAATGATTCGATAGGGAGACGAGCGATAAAATCAAGCGCTTGTTCCGGATGAATGGTACATAATCCGTCCGGTTTGCGATAGTCTGAAGCTATTTTAGCCAGGAATTTATTATAAGAAACTCCGGCAGACGCAACGAGATTGAGCTGTTCACGAATCTTTTGCTTTATTTCTTTGGCTATGTCCACTGCCAATGAAATGCCTTTCTTATTCTCCGTCACATCCAGAAAAGCCTCATCCAAAGAAAGAGGTTCAATAATATCCGTATACTCATGGAAGATTTCATGTATCTGCCGGGAAACTGCTTTATAGACATCCATTCGCCCATGCACAAAAATCAACTGCGGACAAAGGCGTTTCGCCTTTTGAGAGGACATCGCCGAACGGACACCATAACGCCGGGCTTCATAGCTGGCAGCAGCCACAACTCCCCTCTCCTCTGCATGACCTACCGCCAAAGGCTTGCCACGAAGTTCAGGATTATCACGCTGTTCTACAGAAGCGTAAAAAGCATCCATGTCGATATGTAGAATCTTTCTATGAGTCATTTATTCAATTATTACAGCAAACTTATCAAAATATTCTTAGAAGCAAGAATTATATATAAAAACATACGATACAAAACAAAAGATCCGGCTTTACTACATTTCTGTATGTAAAATCGGATCTTTTATTTCCACCAATTCATTGACTATCAATGTTTTTTTTGTGGAGCTGGAGGGAATCGAACCCTCGTCCAAACGAGGAAATCATAAGCTTT
>ERZ791796.868-NODE-868-length-24122-cov-11.405451_pt1 | contig 24122 bp, 20 predicted proteins | sample MGYA00510311_ERZ791796 | MGnify/ENA primary metagenome ERZ791796 (study PRJEB30046, sample SAMN00792042) | human gut metagenome | study: EMG produced TPA metagenomics assembly of the A metagenome-wide association study of gut microbiota in type 2...
GCGTTCCTTATATCCCCGCCATTAATGGCGAGGCTTTACGGAACTTGTGGTAAATTTACATTTTTTCAGGACGTTACAAAATGGAACTTTCCGCCTTAACCGCACTGTCCCCGCTCGATGGCCGCTACGCTCGTCAAACCGAGTCTTTACGCGACATTTTCTCTGAATCCGCCTTCATGCGCGCCCGTGTTCGCGTGGAAGTTGAATGGCTGATTGCACTGTCAGAGGCCGAATTGCCTGAACTGAATCATTTGTCCGATCACGGCAAGGCTTATCTTCGCGGACTCGTGGAAAATTTCACCGTCCAATCCTGCCAGGAAATTAAGGACATTGAAAAAACCACAAATCATGACGTTAAGGCCGTTGAGTACTGGATCAAAGAACAGGTCTCTCATGATGAAGAATTAGCCCGCGCCAGTGAATTTGTTCATTTTGGCTGCACGAGTGAAGACATTAACAACACCTCGCACGCCTTGATGCTCACTGAAGGCCGCAAAGAATTGGTTGAATTCCTGCGCCGCATCCATCAAACATTGGTTGAAAATGCCCACCGCTGGGCTGAAGTTCCGATGCTGTCCCGCACTCACGGTCAAACGGCATCGCCCACTACAGTCGGTAAGGAATGGGCAAACGTGGCCATGCGCTTAAAACGCGCTATCGACTCTATTGAATCCGTGACCATTTTGGCCAAGATGAATGGCGCAGTCGGCAACTTCAATGCTCACACGATTGCCTATCCGGAAAAAAATTGGGAAGCTTTTGCAAAGAAAGTCGTTGAAGAACGCTTGGGATTGAGCTTCAACACGCATACGATCCAAATTGAACCGCACGATTACATGGCGCAGCTTTTCGATGCCATTGTTCGCGCCAACACCATCTTGCTTGACCTTGACCGTGACATTTGGGGTTACATCTCCATGGGCTTTTACAAACAAAAACTCAAGGAAGGTGAAGTGGGCTCCTCAACGATGCCGCACAAGGTCAATCCGATTGACTTTGAAAATTCCGAAGGTAATTTGGGCATCGCCAATGCCCTGCTGACGCATTTGGCTCAAAAATTACCGATTTCACGCTGGCAGCGTGACCTGACAGACTCTACGGTGTTACGCAATCTCGGTGTCGCTTTCGGTTACTGCTTTGTGGGTTACAACGCTCTGACACGAGGTTTGGGCAAGTTGCAGCTCAACGAGCATCGTATCGCCGAAGATTTGGATCATGCCTGGGAAGTGCTTGCTGAAGCCATTCAAACGGTCATGCGCCGCTATGGAGTTCCGCATCCCTACGAACAACTCAAGGCGCTGACCCGCGGTAAAGGAATCACGCCGGAGACGATTCATGAGTTTGTCTCTCAATTAGATATTCCGGCTGACGCCAAAGATCGCTTGATGAAGCTGACTCCGGCCACATACATTGGTAAAGCCGTGGAATTAGCCAAGAGAGCCTAATAATTCGTACTCTTCGTTTGCAGGCCCAAACGTTTTCAATTTGAATTCGTTTGGGCCTATTTTTATTCATTGGGCAGTCGTTGCAATTTTTCCTCAAAATCATCTAAACAATGCACGACCACTTTGTGCAGGCACAGCAGGGCAATCAAGTTGGGAATAACCATCAACCCGTTAAAAAGATCGGCCAAAGCCCAAACCAAATCCACTTTCAAAACAGCTCCGATACCGATGAACAAACACACAATCAGTCGATAAGGAAACAGGCCTTGGGGACCAAAGAGGAATCTGACATTCTGTGAGCCGAAAAAATACCATCCGATAATCGTCGAGTACGCAAAAAAGAATAAACAAACAGCTACAAACGCTTTACCATAAATTCCCAAACCGACATCATAGGCTTTCTGTGTCAGCTCAATTCCCGTGCTTTGATAATCCAACACACCCGTCACCAAAATGACGATCCCGGTAAAGGTGACTATTAAAACCGTCGCGAACACTCCGAAAATAGCCACCAGCCCTTGCTCGGCCGGGTGCTCTACCTTGGCAATGGCATGAGCGTGCGGCGTGGACCCCATACCGGCTTCATTGGAAAATAGACCGCGAGCCACACCAAACTGCATGGCTTTTGCCACTGTGAAACCCAAGGCCCCTCCACCGACAGCTTGGGGATTAAACGCCGCCGTAAAAATTAACTCAAAAGCAGGCAGAATTTGATCCCAGTGGCAAAGAATTACGAAAGAGCCGCCTAACAAATACGTGGCCGCCATAATCGGAACTAATTTTTCTGTGACCGAAGCCAATCGTCCGATTCCTCCGAAAAATACCGACCCGGCCAATACGGCCGTTATCACTCCCGAAACCCAGAGAGGAATGTCGAAAGCCGACTGCATTGCCAATGAGATGGAGTTGGACTGGACCATGTTGCCAATGCAACCCAACGCGATAATGATGGCGATGGCGAAAAAGTAGGAAAGAAAACGATACCTTTTCCCCATACCCTGTGTGATGTAATAAGCCGGTCCGCCGACAATATGTCCGGAAGCGTCACGAGTGCGAAACGTCAATGCCAAAACAGCTTCTGCAAAAATAGTGGCCATTCCAAAAAAAGCCGCCAACCACAACCAAAAAAGAGCCCCCGGTCCTCCGGAAACAATCGCAGTAGCGGTTCCGGCCACATTCCCCGTGCCGACTTGAGCGGCAACAGCGGTTGCCAATGCCTGAAAAGAACTCATGCCAGACTGATCCGCTTTTTTCCCGAAAAGCGAAGCACCGCCGAACAAATAGCGTGCAGCCCAACCAAAGTATCGAACTTGAACAAAACGAAGGCGGATCGTGTAAAAAATCCCAGTCCCACACAACAATGGAATCAGGAAAAACACTCCCCAAAGGTAGCCGTTAATATCGTGAACACAGGCATTCAAAAACTCCATTTCGCTTTCCCCAATAAAACATCTAAAAAGTGAAAGGAGCTTTTAATTTTATGCAGGCTACTAAAAGAAAAAGGCAAGGATTTTCTGAAATCTACTCATTTCCCTTTAAATTCGTTTGATAACCCTGAGGATATGTTCCTAGGCATATTCCGTTAGAGAGAATATTCGCTTTTTGTTAAAAAAATTCGTCCCAAGAAAGCAGAAAAATCTCTGTTAAATGCTTACAATGTTTGGGTTGAAATACTCAAGAAACGTCCTGATTTTCAGAGGTTTTAAGCATGGCGTCGGCTACCGTTTTCCGTAAAGATTACATTCCCCCAACTCACTGGGTTGATTCAGTCTATTTAGAGTTCGATCTCCACCCGCAACAAACCCACGTTCACAGCACATTAATGATCCGTCCCAATGAGGATCGAATCAACAATGACCTTATTTTGAACGGCCGTGATTTGGAATTGATCAGCATTTCGGTTGACGGCCGGCGATTGGATCGCTCTGAATATACGATTCAGCCAAATGGTGATTTGATTTTAAAAGGCATCACAAAAGACATTAAGCTTGAGATCGAAAATGTTATTAATCCTCAAGCCAATTCGTCATTGATGGGACTTTATCTCTCCAAGGGTAATTTCATGACGCAGTGCGAAGCCGAAGGTTTTCGCCGTATCACCTACTACCCCGACCGTCCTGATGTATCGGCGAAATTTACTGTCCGCATCAATGCTCCCAAATCGGTCTGCCCGGTTCTGCTCTCTAACGGCAACTTGATTGAAGAAGGTGAATTGGATGGCAATTGGCACTACACTCGTTGGGAAGATCCCTTCCCAAAGCCCAGTTACCTTTTTGCCTTAGTGGCCGGTAATTTGAAATGCCGAGAGGAAAAATTCCAACTTAAAAACGGGAAAAAGGCCCTACTTCAAATTTGGGTGGAGCCCCGTAATTTAGATAAAACGGAATTCGCACTGGAAAGTTTGAAGCGCGCCATCGCCTGGGATGAAGAGCGTTTTGGACTTGAGCTTGACCTTGAGCGCTTCATGATTGTTGCTACCGACGACTTCACCATGGGCGCGATGGAAAACAAAGGACTCAATATCTTTAATTCTCGTTGCGTGCTGGCAACCCCGGAGGTTGCCACCGACCGCGATTTTTCACGAATTGAAAGCGTAATCGGTCACGAGTACTTCCATAACTGGACCGGCAATCGCGTAACCTGTCGCGATTGGTTCCAACTCACTCTCAAAGAAGGCCTCACAGTTTTCCGTGAACAGGAATTTGCCGCTGACATGCTCGGAGACAGCACGGCTCGTGCTGTTAAACGCATTGAAGATGTCCGTTACTTGAGAGATCATCAGTTCCCGGAAGACGCCGGTCCCATGGCTCACCCGATTCGGCCCGAGTCTTACGAGGAAATTAATAATTTCTACACAATGACTGTGTATGAAAAAGGAGCCGAAGTCATCCGAATGCTCCAAACCCTCCTTGGCAAAGACGGTTTTAAGCGGGGTCTGGAACAATACATTCGCGACCATGACGGCAGCAACGCTACCTGCGAGGATTTCATCAATGCCATGGCCGAAGCCAATATGCGTAATTTAACGCAATTTAAGCGTTGGTATTCTCAAGCCGGCACACCGCACGTGCGCGTACGCACGCATTGGGATGAGCAGACAGCGACTTACGCGGTCACGTTGACTCAATTCTGTCCGCCTACTCCGGGACAAAACAAAAAGGATCCTTTCTTCATTCCCTTTGATATTGCCCTTTTCAATAGCAAAGGCAAACCCATCGCCTTGCAGCTTCAGGCCGAAACCAACGCCAAGGGCACGTCACGCGTCCTCGAGTTGACCGAAGAAGAGCACACCTGGGTGTTTGTCGGAGTGAAGGAAAAACCCATTCCGTCGCTTGCTAGAAATTTCTCTGCCCCCATCATTGTGGATTACAACTACACACCGGAAGAGTTGGTTTTCTTAAGCCAGTGTGACAACGATGCCTTCAACCGCGCCCAGGCCATGGAGCAGTTGTCACTTTTGTGCATCAATGAGATGGTGACCGATTATGAACGGGGCACTCGCATGGTCATCAATCCGCATTACCGAAATGCTTTTGAATCCATGCTTACCGACAAGAGTATTTCTCCCGCGTTTAAAGCTATTGCTCTCACCTTGCCCAGTGAGATCCGCATTGCGGAATCTCAACCGATGATTAATCCCATCGCTATCCGCGCTGCCGTGCGGTCTTTACGTGAACAACTTGGCCGCCAGTTCTCCCACGTGATCATGCGGGTCTTCGATGACAATGCCCCCAATCCGGTGTACAGTCCCACTCCGGCTGAAGCCGGCAAACGCGCCATGCGGGCATTCTGTTTCGAACTCTTGCTGGCTGGCGGCAATGCGAAGTCTTTACTTCGCGCCCGTCAGATTTTTGAAACCAGTAAAAACCTCACTGAACGTTTGGACGCCCTGCGCATCATTGTCAACAGCGCCTCACCCACTAAGTTTGCGCTGCTTGAAGCGGCAGAAGCCGAGTGGCGACAAGAGCCGCTTCTAATCAATAAGTGGTTCACATTGCAGGCGACCGCCACCGTCCCCATGGATGAATGCCCCATTGTCGACGTCGTCCAAAACCTCATAGAGCGCTATCCGGGTTACAACGCGCACAATCCCAACAATGTTTATTCGTTGGTGCTTGCCTTCTGTCAAAACAACTTGGCAGAATTCCACCGCCCGGACGGCGCCGGCTACAAGCTCTGGGTTCAGCAAGTGCTCAAACTTGATCGAATTAATCCTCAAGTTTCCAGTCGTCTGGCGCGCTGCCTGGACAACTGGCGCCGCTATGCTCCTGAGTGTTCCAAACTAATGTTCAGCGCACTGAAGTATGTGAATTCACAACCAAATCTGTCGGCAGACTTAAGAGAAGTCGTCGGCAAAGCGCTTAATAACGCAACGCACTAATTTTGATAAGGACAGAAAAGATGGCAAAAACATTAGACCTGTACTTGCACGAATTGGAAGTACACCATCAGGTTGATCCCAAACTGACGGCTTTGATTAACCATTTGGCCGGCACCTGCAAAGAGATCAGTTTCAAGGTAAGTCAAGGCGCCTTAGCCGGTGTGTTAGGTTCAGCCGGCAGCGAAAACGTTCAGGGCGAAACGCAAAAGAAACTGGACATCATCGCCAATGACATCATGTGCCGTGCCTGTACGGAAAGTGGGTTGGTAAGCGGTGTCGCCAGCGAAGAAATGGACCACGCCTTGCAAATCCCCGAAGACTGTGAAGTCGGTCCTTATTTGGTTCTGTTTGATCCGCTTGATGGCTCAAGCAACATCGATATTAATGTTTCAATCGGCACTATTTTTTCCATCTTGCCCGCCGGTGAGCCGCACCGTAACGTCAAAGATGAAGAGTTCCTGCAGCCGGGCCGCAATCAGCTGGCCGCCGGTTATGTAATTTACGGACCGCAAACTCAATTGGTTTTCACGCTGGGCTTCGGCACTACACTCTTTACCTTAGATCTCGGCACAGGCAATTTCTACCAAACAATTGAAAAATTGGAAATCGCCCCTCAAGCTAAAGAATTCGCCATTAACTGCTCCAACATGCGTCATTGGGAAGCCCCGGTACAGCGCTACATTACGGAACTGCTGGCGGGTGTCACGGGACCGCGCGGCAAGGATTACAACATGCGCTGGGTCGCCGCTATGGTGGCTGAGGTTCACAGAATCCTTAACCGAGGCGGCATCTTCATGTATCCGAAAGACAATCGGGATCCGTCTAAGCCCGGCAAGCTTCGTTTGATGTACGAGGCCAACCCGATGAGTTGGTTGATTGAACAGGCTGGTGGGCGCGCAACAAACGGTCGCGACAACATATTGGATATTGTCCCTGAAGGCCTGCATCAACGTGTTGCGGTGTTTTTAGGCGCGCAAGAAGAAGTCGACCTGGTGACCTCGTATCACCGTTAAGCACCGCCATGGAAGCGATACTGGACTTTTTTCTAAATTGGCTTGTATTGCCGCTCATCATCCTTTACGGTTTTGTGAGTTGGTGTCGGGAACATCCGGATACTAAGTTTTGGAATAGTCCCTATGACGAGGAGTCGCCACAGGACAAGAATTCTGATGACTCCGCCAATAAAAAAGAATAGTCACAGCTTGGGCGTTTCCGATAGAGAAAAACAATCGAAAACGCCTTTTTCATATAAAAAAACTATTACATCTTGTGACAACTTAAATTGAGTTTTATTTCACCCGTTCTTATACTGAGCTCAAACCCCTTTTTTACACTATTGGTCCCCGCAAAATATGGGAGAACTTATGTCCAAGCATGAATCCTTGGATGTCCGCGTTGCTGTTGAAGCGGACAACCCTGCACTGGTTCGCAATGAATCTTTATGTGTGAACTGTTCCATGTGCCGTCAAGTCTGTGAAGACTATATCGGCGTTCATGGACACTACGATTTGGCAAAGACCGGCGATCAAGCCATCTGCATTCACTGCGGTCAATGCATCAATGTCTGCCCGACCGGTAGCTTATTGACCCGCAACGAATATCCTGAGGTTCAACAAGCCATTGATGATCCGGAACGCATTGTGGTGGTGTCCACCTCTCCTGCCGTGCGTGTGGCTTTAGCGGAAGCGTTTGGTCTGGAAGCCGGACGTTTTGAAGAAGATAAAATGGTAGGACTTCTTCGTCAGCTCGGCGCGGATTATGTTCTCGACACAAACTTCGCTGCTGACCTCACCATTATGGAAGAAGCTTCGGAGTTGGTAGAGCGAATCACAAAAAAGACTGCGCCCTTGCCGCAATTTACCAGTTGCTGTCCGGCCTGGGTGAAATACGCAGAAACATTCCACCCTGAAATTATCGCTAACATTTCCAGTGCAAAGAGTCCCATCGGTATGCAAGGGGCCACGGTCAAAACGTACTTTGCCCGTGAAAATAACATTGAAGCTAAAAAGATTGTGCATGTCGCCTTAGCTCCCTGCACTGCGAAGAAATTTGAAGTTCGTCGTGACGAATTTAACAGCAGCGGGCGTTACTGCAACGATGAAACCATTCGTGATACCGACTATGTCATTACAACCACGGAATTAGCTGAATGGGCTCAGTCCCGAGGTATTGGCTTTGACGATATTGAACCCTCGCATTATGACCAATTAATGGGTATTGGTTCCGGTGCCGGCGTTATTTTCGGCAATACGGGCGGTGTGATGGAAGCGGCTCTTCGTACAGCTCACTACTTGGTCACCGGTCAAGACGCTCCTGAAGAATTTTTTGAATTGGAGCCTGTTCGCGGTCTCACCGATATCAAGGAAGCACACGTTCAAATCGGCGAATTAACGCTCGATGTCGCCGTGGTTTACGGCACGGCAAATGCCGGACGTCTCATTGACGCCATCAATCAAGGTGAAAGACATTACCATTTTGTAGAAGTCATGACCTGTCCCGGCGGCTGCATCAGCGGCGGCGGTCAACCGAAACTGAATTGGGGTCAGGAGGACTTGACGCGACAACAGCGTATTGACGCACTCTACAATCGCGACCGCCAATTAGGTGCATCGCATCGCACCAGCTACGAAAATGTAGAAATTAAACGTATTTATGAACAATTCTACGGCCATCCTCTTTCTGAATTGGCCGAACAGCTTTTACACACACGCTACACGGACCGTAGCGCATCTTTAGGAGAGAAAAAAATGAAATACCGTTGCAAGGTTTGCGGTTATATCCATGAATGTGACGGCGCACTGCCTGCCGACTACATTTGCCCCATCTGCAAAAAAGGCGTTGATTTCTTTGAAGCGGTCGAAGAACCGAAGCAAGGTTGTGGCAAGTTGGCCGGCACCAAGACTGAAAAGAATTTGATGACGGCCTTTGCCGGTGAATCCCAGGCTCGTAATAAGTACACCTATTTTGCAGAAGTCGCCAAACGCGAAGGCTACGAACAGATTGCCGCCATTTTCTTGCAAACGGCTCGTAACGAACAGGAACACGCTCGCTTGTGGTGTGACGCTTTAGGTTGGATTCAAGATACGGCTAAGAATTTGGGCGCGGCCGCAGAAGGCGAAAATTATGAATGGACGGATATGTACGATGGTTTTGCCAAGGATGCTGAAGCGGAAGGCTTTACTGAATTGGCCGCTAAGTTCCGTGCAGTGGCCGCCATTGAAAAAGCGCATGAAGAACGCTATCGCAAACTTTTAAAGAATGTTGAAATGCAGCAAGTCTTTGAAAAAGCCGGTCAGACGATGTGGGAATGCCGAATCTGCGGTCACCTCGTTATGGGCGTGAAGGCTCCTGAAGCCTGTCCCGTTTGCGGTTATGCCCAAAGCTATTTTGAAGTGCGTGCCGAAAATTACTAAACGATTCTGCGCTTCGTAGATGAAAAAAGAGAGCTCAATATGGGCTCTCTTTTTTGCATATTAACCAAATAAAAATTACTTGGTTGTTTTTTGTTCTTTTAACAAGTCGCGAATTTCTTGTAAAAGAGCGATATCGGCCGGCGTCGGAGCCGGAGCGGCCGCTTTCTTTTCTTCTTCCTTCTTGGCAAGCAATTTAGCTTCCGCAGTCTTGCGGACTTTGTTGACCACACGCACCAAACAGAAAACCACCAGGGCCATCAAAAGGAAATGAAAGACTGCCGTGAAGAAAGCACCGTAACCGAAAACTGCAGCACCGGCCTTCGTCAAAGCGTCATAAGACATCGGGCCTGTGTAGTTTTCCGGCATCGACAACACAAAGAAAAAATTCGAAAAGTCTTGAGATCCGATCAAAACACCAAGAATGGGATTGATCACGTCCTTGACCAAAGAGTTAACGATAGCCGTGAACGCAGCGCCAACGATCACACCGACAGCCATATCGATCACGTTACCGCGACTGATAAAAGCCTGAAAATCAGAAATAAATTGTTTCATCATTATCTTTAATTTGTAATAAGCGGGCTGATTATAAAGAGTTGACATAACTTGTCAAACATTCCCAAAACATTTTTTTCTTAAATTTCAGTACAATGGCGATCTTGTCTGCGGATGTAGCTCAATGGTAGAGCAGAGGCTTCCCAAGCCTATGACGGGGGTTCGATTCCCCTCATCCGCTCCAATCATCAGTACTGTAACAACGGACCAGTGAGTCCGTTTTTTTCTAATATGACCGAAAGAAGAGTCCTGACCGCTGAAGAGATTGAAGCGTTCAAGAAAAAACACATTCGCAGTTTTACCCTGCGCCGCGGCCATATCAGCCAAGCGCAAAAGCGTGCCTTGGAAGAATTGCTTCCCCGCTACGCAGTGGAATACACTCAGAACATCATCAATCCCGACACTCTTTTCGGGCGCAAAGCTCCCTGGGTGCTTGAAATCGGTTGCGGTATGGGAGAGACCACTGCGGCCATAGCTCAAATGCACCCCGACGTTAATTTTCTGGGGTGTGAAGTCTTCTCGGCCGGCGTCGGCGCTTTGGCCAAACGTTTAGATGAAATGTCCCTGACCAATGTGCGCATCATTCAGCATGACGCCGTGGAAGTGGTCAAGGAAATGATTGCGCCTGACAGTTTAGACGGAGTGCACATCTATTTTCCCGACCCCTGGAGAAAGGCGAGACACCACAAACGCCGTTTGGTTGCCCAGCCCTTCATTCACGATCTGGTTCAGCGAATCAAGCCGGGCGGTTATATTCATTGCGCGACTGATTGGGAAAATTACGCGGAACAAATGCTCGATGTTCTGCAAAACGAACCATTGCTCTCCAACATGTACGAGGGCTTCTCGCCCGTCATGGCCAATCCCATCACCGAGCGCCCCATGACAAAATTCCATGCCCGAGGTGAACGCTTGGGTCATGGTGTTTGGGATCTTGTATTCAAACGTAAATAATTGACTTTTACGCTATGGACATCATTTACCAAATCAAAGCATTCATTTTGGGTATCGTCGAAGGTTTGACGGAATTTTTGCCTATCTCCTCAACAGGTCACCTGATCATTGCCGGAGACATCCTCAATTTTGATGGTCCGGAAGTAAACACTTTCAGCATTGCCATTCAAGCCGGGGCTATTTTTGCTGTCTGTTGGTTCTATCGGGTCAAGCTCTGGAATATCTTAGTTCACCTTTTTGAGCACGGTAAAGACCAACGTTTAGCGATCAATATCGTTGTGGCGTTTATCCCCGCTGCTATTTTGGGCGTTATTTTCGCTGACATGATTGAGGAGTTGCTTTTCAACGCCGTCACTGTGGCCATCGCTTTGGTCGTCGGCGGCTTGATTATTTTCTGGATTGAAAATCTTCATGCCAAGCGTACCTACGCCCCCCGAGTCCAAACAATGGACGATATGACCATTAAGGATGCTTTCCTTGTCGGTTGCATGCAATGCATCGCCATGATTCCGGGCACCAGCCGTTCGGGCTCCACGATTATCGGCGGTTTAGTATTGGGGTTGTCTAGAAAAGCCGCGACAGAATTTTCTTTCTTCCTTGCGATTCCCACGATTTTTGGAGCAACGGTTTACTCCCTGGCAAAAATCTTTCTTAAAGTCTCCGCTGAGCACAGTTTTATCTGGACAACGAATATGACGCTCGGATTCACTATCGGCTTCATTGTCTCCTTTATCTCTGCGCTCGTCGTCATCAAGTGGCTCTTAGGTTACGTTTCCAGTAACGATTTCAAACCCTTCGGATGGTATCGAATCATCTTCGGCATCATCATTCTCGGAACCCACTACAGCGGTCTTGTGCAGTGGTAATCTCTGTCTGCGCTTTCTCTGAAATATCCTTTTTCAAAGAAAGCGCCTTCTTGTTTGTAATTTCACGCAATCTGAGACACAATTATCTTGTTCCCGGTAAGCGATAAGTTGCTTTAAGATTCCTTGTTCCAATGCTTAACCCAACCGGTTGCTGGACTTGGGGCCGGCTGTGCGGAGGCACGTGTTGCTTCCCCGAAACCCGTCTCAGAGGCGACCAATCTTGATTCTTCGGACTCAGGATGCAAGGCAACCCTTATCGGGAACTTTCTTTTCACTCCTTTCTGTGCGATCCCATGACAAAAAGATTTTGGCTCATGAAGTCCGAACCCTCCGAGTGTTCTTTTGAAAGCGTTTTAGCCATGCCTGAACAAACTGTTCCATGGTTTGGAGTTCGGAATTACCAGGCTAGAAATTTCATGCGCGATCTGATGCAGGTCGGTGACTGCGTACTTTTTTATCATTCATCCTGCGCTAAACCCGGCATCGCCGGTCTTGCTCACGTAGCCAGTCTTGCCAAACCGGATGAAACACAATTTGATCCGAACAGCATATATTTTGATCCGAAATCCAAACGGGATAATCCTCGTTGGGTTTGTGTTGATGTCAAAGCGGATCAATCCATTAAATTAATCAGCATTTCGACTCTTAGAAAATATCCGCAATTAGCCCAAATGCGAATTCTTCAGAAAGGCAATCGACTGTCGATCACCCCTGTCACTGAAGAGGAATTCTCATTCATCGTGAATAACCTGGCTCACCCATTCTGAGAGTTAATCAAAAAGTCCAGAGAAAAAGTCCTGGACCAGTTTGCAAATTAAAAAAAACTACGGCATAATTCTGCTTCTCCCAAAACGGGAGGTTAAAAATGGGACGCCGGTTTAGCTCAGTTGGTAGAGCAGCGCATTCGTAATGCGAAGGTCGGGAGTTCAAGTCTTCTAACCGGCACCATCATCTAAAACTCGTCAGCTGACGAGTTTTTTTGCATCTGCACCTGCTTTTCTGAGATCAGCGTTGCGCTTGGCTTTTTCAGGTTTACACAATGATTGATATCAATCACCTCTCTCAAGCATTCACGACTCCCGATGGTAAAACAGTACACGCCGTCAAGGACGTCACTTTGCACATTAACAAGGGCGAAATTTTCGGCATTATCGGTCGCTCCGGCGCTGGCAAGTCTACGTTGGTGAGAACGATTAATTTTTTGAATAAGCCAACCGCTGGCACTGTCCGTGTCAACGGACAATGTCTGAATGACTTAACGGCAGATCAATTGCGAACAATACGTTCCAAGATTGGCATGATTTTTCAGCATTTTAATTTGCTGAGCTCTCGTACCGTTTTTGATAATGTTGCCTTACCTCTTGAATTGCACAATGCTCCCAAAGAAGAGATTCAACGTAAAGTCAATCATTTAATTGAATTGGTGGGACTTACCGAACATAAGGATAAATACCCTCGCCAACTCTCAGGTGGACAAAAACAACGTGTCGGTATCGCCAGAGCACTGGCCAATGATCCAATGGTGTTACTTTCGGATGAAGCAACAAGCGCATTAGATCCTGAAACAACGCGTTCCACTCTTGAATTGCTCTCCAAGATCAATCAAACACTCGGGGTAACCATTGTTTTGATTACTCATGAAATGGAAGTGGTTAAACAAATTTGTGACCGCGTGGTTGTGATGGATAAAGGCGAGATCGTAGAAAGCGGTACTGTTCTTGATGTGTTCCGTCATCCCAAACACCCCACAACGCGGGCGATGCTTGCCGATGTTGTAGTGCATGATATGCCGCTGCGCATTTACGATACGGTCCGCGAGCGTATCGCTGCAGCCATGGAAAACGGCCGCTTTTCTAAACTGCTTCGATTGACTTTTGTAGGCTCTGAAGTCACCCTTCCGGTGTTATCGATCATTACTCGCCGCTTTGAAATCGATTTCAACATCTTGCAAGGACAGGTTGAAGAGTTAAAGGGAACCAGCTTCGGTATGCTCACCATTTTGGCTGAAAGTCCGAATCGAGAAAGTTACTTGGCCGCATTGCAATTTTTAAAAGATAACCAAGTGGAATACGAAGAGGTTGAGTTATCATGAACGCTGACATTGTTGCCCTATTAGGCAAAGGTTTTATTGAAACCGTTATCATGGTGATCGGCAGCGGCGTGCTGGGCAGCATTATCGGCATTCCGCTGGGAGTGCTTCTGCATATCACCGACAAGGGCGGGCTGATGCCGCGCTTGGCCACCAACACGGTCGCTGGCGTCATTGTCAACGCCGTACGTTCCACCCCCTTCATTATCCTACTGGTTGCGATTTATCCGTTAACTCGCTTGATTGTGGGAACAACCATCGGTACGACCGCAACGTTGGTTCCTTTGGTCATCGGTGTTGCTCCTTTTATTGCGCGTTTGGTGGAAACCAGTCTTCGAGAAGTCGATCGCGGTTTAATCGAAGCGGCGCAATCCATGGGGGCCACCGATATGCAGGTCATCACTAAAGTGTTGATCCCTGAGGCCATGCCCGGTATTGTGGCCGGGGTAACCATCGCCATTGTAACGTTGGTTGGATACTCCGCTATGGCCGGAGCCATTGGCGGTGGCGGCTTGGGAGACATCGGTATCCGTTACGGACACAACCGCTACATGCCGGATGTCATGTGGACCGTAGTTTTGATTCTGGTGGTTTTTGTTCAGGTCATTCAAAGTTTCGGCGACTGGTGCGTCCGAAAAGTTTCTAAACGATGAATTAAAAACGCGGGAATCCCCCGCGTTTTTCATCTCGAACATAGAAACAAATTTAATGAGTTTCGTCTTTTTCTACACCCGCTGCTTTTTTCTCTCTGATATCGATTTCCTTACCAACAGCCATTTCCACCAACTGAGACAGACGATCCTCCACTTCACCGACACTGGCAGAAAGCGAATTCACAGTTTCCTGCCCGCTTTCATCGACCGCCGCCTGCACACCGTTAATTGCCGCCATTAAAGACGAGTGACGGGAAGCACTTTGATTTTGCAGTTCCGTGATCTGTTTCTGCATTTCACTTTTAAGTTCTGTGAAACGAGAAAGCTCTGCTTTTTGCGCTAAATCTCGGGCCTGCTGCAATTGCTTATTCACACGACGCAGCTCCATTGACAGCCCTGCTTGTTGGACAAAGCCGTACACCAGACAAATTAAAATCAAAAGCCCCGGTCCCAAAAGCAGAATCAAACCGAGAGGCGCTTGGATTTCAGTCCACAGCAAATTGACCGTGACATTAGCCATTACGCCTTCCCAATTCACAATGAGGAAAATGGAGCAAAGAATAAATAACAACAGTAAAAACACGGTTCGCAAATGCATCATGACGATCTCTCAAATAATTTGCATATTGTCTAACTCTATCACGAGAGTATCGCTTCGAGAGCGTTTTTTTGAAAAAGAACTTTTCCACGACTAAGATGATGGAGAAATTTTCAAAGGAGTTAATTCATGAAACTCGATCCTCGTTTCCCGCGTTTGCACATCGTAGACCACCCGTTGATTCAGCATAAGCTCAGCATCATGCGTGATAAGAACACTTGTACGAAAGATTTTCGTGCGCTTTTGCGTGAAATTGCGTTGCTGATGGGCTACGAAGTAACCCGGAATTTACCTTTGACCACGCACGGCATTGACACGCCGCTCTGTCACTATGACGCCCCGGTGCTTGCGGATAAAAAACCCGTGATCGTTCCAATTTTACGAGCCGGTCTAGGTATGGCAGACGGATTTCTGGAATTGATGCCCTCCGCTCGTGTCGGTCACATCGGCATGTACCGCGATGAAAATAAACGACCGGTCGAATACCTTGTCAAGTTGCCTGATCTTGAGGGCAGAACATTTTTCTTAGTTGATCCTATGCTCGCTACGGGCTATTCGGCCGCTCACGGCGTTGATGTCTTGAAAAAGCGCGGGGTTAAAGGGGAAAACATCATTTTCATGTCGTTGCTATGCGCCCCTGAAGGTATGGAAACTTTCCAAAAACTGCATCCTGATGTTGACGTGTACACCGCAAGTCTCGATGATCATCTGAACGAAAAAGCGTATATCGTCCCGGGATTGGGTGATGCTGGCGACCGCTTGTACGGCACCCTTTAGTAGCAACGATATCCAAACCATAAAATTAAGGGTTAACCCTGATATTTTTAACCAATCTAACGGTTTGAAAATATTTTTATAAGGGTTAACCCTAATTTTTACCTTAAGAAAACTTAAATTAATCTGAAAAAACCACTAAAAATATGACATAACTCAAACCTTTTTGATCAAAAAGGGAGGATGATACGCATGTCGGAACGCATAAGCGTTCTGTCTGTTTGTATTTTTGTGTAAATGTCATCAAAGCGCTTGGACCGCGTTTTGAAATTAGGACAAAACTTCTTAATAAAGGTAATTATCATCATGTCGATGTACACCTCTGATCAAGAAAAGTATTCCAACACCCCGACGTCTGAAGAAGTCATCGCCGGTGTGGAATTGCGCAATGCCAAGCGCAAGAGCAGATGGCCGGCCTACTGCGACGTCGCCCAGTCCGTGACGGGCTTGTTGCTCGGCTTGTTCCTGTTCTGCCACATGGCTTTCACGAGCTCAATTCAATTGGGTAAGGATGTGTTCTGGAACTTGGTCGCTTTCTCCGGCGGCTATATCTTCGACGGCGAAGAACACGCTTGGATGCACGTCGCTTTGATCGGCGCCATCACCCTCTTGGTGATCATCCACGCTTTGATGGCTTTGCGTCGTTTCCCGACGAGCTATCGCATGTTCCACAACATCAAGAGCCAATACCAATTCATCGCTCACCGCGACACCACGCTTTGGATTGTTCAAATCGTGACCGCTGTGATCTTGACCGGTATGGTCTTCCCGCACGTCACCCCGATGATTCTCGATCCGGAAGCCATTGGCCCGAACTTCTCCTCCGTTCACACCTATCACAATGGTTTGCTCTGGACGTTCGTGTTCTTGGTGGCCACTGAATTGCACGGCATGATCGGCTTGTATCGTTTGGCTGTTAAGTGGGACGTTCTCGCCGGCAACCGTGAAGCTCTCCGCAAGATCATGTACTGCGTGGTCGTTTTGATGATCGCCTGCGGTTCTATGACGATGTGGACGTACTACAGCAACGGTAAGGCCCTTGTCGAAAGTGGCGAACCGATCGTGAAGTACGAACCGGTTAACAACTGGTGGAAGTAATCTTCAGCGCTGACTGATTATTAACGGACGCGGCCGCAAGGCCGCGTTTGTTTTTGTTCGCTAGACTCTCAAAGAACTCTTTCTGTACACTATCTGGTGAAAATCTTAAGCTTCTTGGATCCATTTTATGAATACACGTTTATTACTCACCATCCTCGTCAGCGCCGGTACTTTGGCCGGCTGCATGGCGAATTCTGTAACCACACAAGGTCAACAGGTTGTCATTGTTCAGAGTTTGCCCTCTCAATATCAATGCACCTACAAGGGAGAAGTAGCGGGCTCTCAGGGCAATTGGCTCACGGGTGGATGGACAAGCAATAAAAACTTGGCTCTGGGTGCCAGAAATGAATTAAGAAACGAAGCCGGACAACTCGGTGCTAATGTGGTCGTCATCACTGAAACGATCAACTCCACCGACGAAGAAAATTCGCTTGAAAATGTCACGCACATCGGACGTGCGTATCTTTGCCGTTAGGACTAAATTGTGACCCCGCGCTCGCGGGCCCAAAGTGCGGCTTGAGTTCGTGAAGCAAATCCCATTTTCTTGAGGATATGCTTCACATGAACTTTTACAGTTCCCAATTGAATCGACAGGTATTCCCCGGTCTGTTGATTACTCATTCCGATAGACAAGCATTTCAAAACGTCCTTTTCACGGCTAGTCAACGAATTCAAATCGCGATCGACTTCACCTGTGTCATCACGGAAAGCGCGAGTCAACGCTGACATCAGCCGGTTGCTGACCACTACCTTACCGTTACAGACTCGCTTGATCTGAGACAATAACTCCGGCACTTCAATCAATTTAGATAAATATCCCTCAGCCTGAAGTTGAACGGTTGCCATCAACTCCTCGCTATCATCTCGGTCTGTCATCATCACAACGCGGGCCGGACGCTGAAGATTCTTGGCATAACGAAGCAATTCAACCGCCGCCCCTTTTTTCATATGCATATCCACGATGACAAGATCGGGCTGCAACCTGTCGATGTAGAACATTCCGAGTTGCTTATCTCCGGTCTCGGCCACATTGCCGAATTCGGCATCTTCATGCAAAAGACGCGCCAGAGCTTCGCGAAACAAAGGCGAACCGTCCACAATGACCACACAATACTTAATGTTCTCTTCTGTTAGTGCCATGACGTTTCATCCAACAAGGCGTGCCGTTTTCGGCACGCCTTTATTGTCAGCAGTCTACTTATCATCAAAATGGGCAACCGCAGCCCACAAAATATCGGTCCCCTGCATGAAGTCTTCCATCTTCATCGCCTCATGCGGATTGTGAGAACCCAACTGATTAGCCACAAAAATCATGGCGACGGGTATCCCGTTATTGCCCAATACCGCCGAGTCATGACCGGCACCGGAAGCCAAACGCATACAGGGTATATTTTCCGCTTTAGCGCTGGATTCAAGTCGAGCACTCAGTTCAGCGTTAACTCCGGAGGGCGCCGTCAGCAATGCCGGGTCGTATTCAATTTTCACACCCCATTCAGCGGCAACCTCTTCACCATATTTTTGCATCAAGTCATGAAAGCGCTGGGTCGTCTCCGCGCTTAAACTGCGGATATCCACTGAGAAAGTCACCTCACCGGGAATCACGGAGATAGCCGCGCTGGAAGCCATCTTCAGCACTCCAACCGTAAACACCAGGTCTTCGCCATTGACCAACCAGCGATCCCAAGCACGGTCAATCCGTTGCATCCAGTCGGTAAACGCCATCAGCGCATCATGGCGATACGGTTTATCCGTCGCGCCGGAGTGGGCCGCTTCACCCACGATTTTCACCGCCTTGTGGCGAATGTTGCCGCGAATACCGGTGACAATGCCCGCGCGCGCTTCTTTTTGAGCATCCAGAGTTGGCCCCTGTTCGATATGCAGCTCAACGAAGGCGGCGATTTTATTCGTATCAATTAACGCTTGACCGCCGGAAACCGCAGCCGTATCAATACCGCAGGACTGCATCGCTTGAGCGAGCGTACAAGAACCATCACGGATCTTGAGCGCCAAATCCTTTTCGGTCAGTTTGCCCAACATTCCCAAAGACCCCATATAGGCCTTTCCGAAAAACGAGCTTTCTTCACCGCGCATCATCAACACCGTGTAATCACGCACGGGCTGAAAACCGGTTTGACGCATCCACCATGCCACCGTCAACGCGGCCGTTACACCAGCCAATCCATCGTAATTGCCGCCTTGAGGAACGCTGTCGACGTGAGACCCCGCAACAAAAGCCGCCAACGACCGATCCTTGCCAGGCAACGTCATCCAAACATTACCGGCGCGGTCAGGTTGGATTTCCAAATCCAATGAGCGACCGATTGCCGTCAAATACTCAAGCACTTCCGTTTCTTTAGCGGAAAAAGCCTGACGGGTTACCCCTTGCACATCACGACTCATTTCCCGAATATCATCAAAGATTTTCTTGGCGAATTCAAATCCTTTTTGTTGCAATTGCGACATTTCAAAACTCCGTCTACAAACAAACATCCTAATTGTATGTTTTTTCTTCGATAAAAGACAACCCGAAGCTTCCATTAAACGCTTTTTATTCAATGGGTTACAACGAAATTAGCCAATCAGTCATTATGCTTTCTTGTTTTGAATCAAAGACAGACTGAAATTTACAAAAAGTTTTGCTAACGCCTTCGCTTACAGGGATTTCCCTCTGGGCAGAAAGGCGAAAGTGTAGGATACTTAACCCGAGTGAGAAAACCGCCGCCGACAAGAGCGGCAATTTCTCGTGTCTTTTAACCTTTTACAGGGAATTTCTCATGTCGTTGCTTGAATGGCTGGCTATTGCCGTTACGATTTTGACGGTGTATGCCTTGATCAAACGATTGGAAACGCGTCTGGTGCTTTTTACGGCCGGCTTCGTGCTCTGCTTAGTCTCCATGGATCCGCTCAGTGCGTTGAATTCGTTTGCTAAGTCCATGACCAATAACTCTTTGGTGATGGCAATCTGCTCGTCCATGGGTTTTGCGTTTATTGCTAACTACACCCAATGTGACCGTAGCCTCGTTCACTATTTGGCCTCCCCGATTCGCGGTTTGGGCGTCTTCCTGATCCCGATCTGCACGGCCGTGACCTTCTTCATTAACATCGCTATTCCGTCTGCCGCCGGTTGTGCTGCTGCCGTGGGTTCTACGTTGATCCCGGTGATGTTGCGCGCCGGTATCAAACCGGCCGCTGCCGCTGCCGCTGTGATGGGTGGTACGATTGGTTCTTACCTCTCTCCGGGTACCTCCCACAACCCGTTCGTGGCTGAAATGGCCGGCATTGATGTGATGGATTTCATTGCCTTCCATGCCATGTGGTCCATCCTCTGCGGTGTTATCGTTGTAGTTGGTTTGTTGGTTGTCTGTGTCGTCTTGGGTGACCACAAGGGCTCTAAGTCCGAAGCCGACGCCGCCGTTCAAAAGGACGCCAATGATAACTTCAAGCCCAATCCTCTTAAGGCCATCATGCCTCTCGTTCCGATTACGATCCTCGTCGTCGGTAACGTTTGGTTGCCTGTAATTAAGATGGGCGTGGCTCAAGCCATGGTCTTGGGCGCCGTTATCACTTTATTGGTTGGTTTTGCTTTTGACCGTACCAACCCGCAAGAATTCTCCAAGCAATTCTTCAATGGTATGGGCAAGGGTTACGCTGACGTGATGGGTATCATCATCGCCGCCGGTGTGTTTGCCGCTGGCTTGCGCGCTACCGGTTTGATCGACACGTTCGTGGACGTTTTGAAGCACTCCAATGACATCGCTCGTTGGGGCGGTTCTTTAGGCCCGTGGATCATGGGTACGATTACCGGTTCCGGTGACGCTGCGACAATGGCCTTTAATGAAGCTGTGACGCCGCACGCTCCTGAATTCGGAATGGAAATCAAAGCCTTGGGTGCCTTGGCCTTCTTGACCGGTGCCTTGGGTCGTACGATGAGCCCGATTGCCGGTGCTATGGTTGTGGTCTCCGGTATCGCTATGGCTAACCCGATGGATGTTGCCAAGCGTACAGCTCTGCCCTGCACGATCGCCGTGTTCGTATTGGCATTCTTCATGGTTTAGTCCGAGTTATCAGACTTAACTAATCTCAAAAAAGGGGAAGATTTGGTTCTTCCCCTTTTTTCGTCAGGACTACAATTTTTCTTGGAAAAGAGAGTCTTTCTCTTGCAATTTCTGAGTTTGGTATTGGAGAAAAATTATGACTCAATGCGCTTACCATGATCAACTCATCAGCATTCGCCGTGAACTGCATCAATTCCCAGAAGAAGGTTGGACTGAATTTTGCACGACGGCGTTTATTGTCAAGCATTTGCGTGAGCTTGGCTATGAAGTTTTGATGGGAGAAAAGGTCGTCTCTCGCAAAGACTGTCTCGGGCGCGATCCGAAACTGGTTGCCCAGGCAATCGAAACCGCTAAATCTCGCGGAGTTGAACAGGCGTTGCTGGATGAAATGCAGGAACTCACCGGTTGCGTGGCTGTTTTAGACACGGGACGAGCCGGACCCACAGTCGCTTTGCGTTTTGACATCGACTGCAACAACGTGCAAGAAAATCCTTCACCTGAACATCGCGCAAGTAAAGAAGGTTGGGCATCCAAGCGTCCGGGTTTAATGCACGCATGCGGACATGACTCTCATATCTCATCCGGTCTTGCCATTGCACGTTGGGCCATGGAACATAAAGATGAACTCAAAGGCAAACTGAAGATCGTCTTCCAACCGGCAGAAGAAGGCGTTCGCGGCGCTGCCGCTGTTGCCGCAAGCGGCATTGTGGATGACTGCGACTACTTCCTCTCAAGCCACATCGCCATGATGGCTAAGTCCGGCGAAATCATCACAAGCCCAGTGGGCTTCCTTTGCACAACAAAATACGACATTTCATTTAAAGGTCGTCCGGCCCACGCCGGTATTGAACCCAATGCCGGTCGCAATGCATTGGCTGCCGCCTGCCATTGTGTCACACAACTGTTAGGTATTCCGCGCCATGGTGCCGGCATGACCCGTGTCAACGTTGGCAAGATTGTGGCTGGCGAAGGTCGCAACGTGATTCCTGTTAACGCGAAACTGGTCATGGAAGTCCGCGGTGAAACCGGTGAAATTAACCAATTTATGACAAGTGAAACCGAAAACGTCGTCGAAGGGGTTGCCAAGAGCTTCTCGGTTGAGTACCACATTGAAAAGATGGGTGAAGCGGTTGACCTTTTCAATGATAAGGAATTGGTCGATATGCTCGATGACGTTTGCGCTCATACCGACGGCGTTAAGAAGGTCTTGCATGAAGTCAATTTCGGCGGTTCTGAAGATGCCACGATTCTTGCTCGTCGTGTTCAGGCTCATGGCGGCAAAGCGGCCTACTTTGTGTTGGGTTCTGACCGCACCGGCGGTCATCACACCTCAGACTTCGATATTGATGAAAATTCGTTGGATATCGGTGTAGAAATTTATTCTCAAATGCTCAAACGTTTGATGAAGTAAGCTTCTAATTCTGAGACAAGCCCGCAGTGTGAACGCATCGCGGGCTTTTTTGTTTCTCAACTCGGGCATAATTTCTGCTGACAGGGAGGGGAAATGGTCAATCAAATTAAAATTCGTGGCGCCAGAGTTCACAACCTCAAAAACATCAATTTAGATGTGCCTCTCAATCAAATCGTCGGCATTGCCGGAGTGTCCGGTTCCGGCAAATCCTCTCTGGCTTTAGGTGTGTTGTACGCTGAAGGATCGCGCCGTTATCTTGAAGCGCTTTCAACCTACACGCGACGCCGAATGACTCAAGCGGCCAAAGCACAAGTCGATGAAGTGCTTTATGTTCCAGCCGCCATAGCCCTTCACCAGAGACCCTCTGTCCCCGGCATACGAAGCACTTTCGGCACCGGCACGGAATTGCTTAACAGTCTGCGTTTGATGTTTTCACGCCTTGCTCATCATCGTTGTCCAAACGGACACTACGTTGAGCCCTCCTTGAACGTAGCCGCAGGCGAAAAACTCCATTGCCCCCTCTGTGGCGCTGAATTTTATGCACCGTCGGCAGAAGAACTGGCGTTTAACAGCCTTGGAGCCTGCAGAACCTGTTCCGGAACCGGCATTGTTCAAACGGTCGATCGCGATACGTTGGTGCCTGACGAAACTCTCAGCATTGACCAGGGAGCTGTTGCTCCTTGGAATTCTCTGATGTGGTCATTAATGACTGACGTCTGCCGAGCCATGGGCGTACGCACTGATGTGCCCTTTAAAGGCCTGACGGACAAAGAAAAAGATATCGTTTACAACGGACCGGCTGTTAAAAAACATATTCTTTATCGGGCAAAAAATTCCGAACAAACCGCCGAATTGGATTTCACCTATTACAACGCGGTCTACACCGTTGAAAATGCACTGGCAAAAGTTAAAGATGAGAAGGGCATGAAACGGGTGGAGAAATTCCTCAAACAAGACATTTGTCCGGATTGTCATGGATCTCGTTTAAACGATCTCGCCCGTGCTCCCAAAATAAAGGGGATCACTCTGGATGAAGCTACGCACATGACATTGACGCAATTAAGTCAATGGGTCAAAGATGTGCCTGAATCACTTCCTCGGTCGATGAAACCCATGGCGATCAGCATCGTGGAGTCTTTTGAAAGTGTCGCTCGCCGCCTGTTGGATCTCGGTCTCGGATACCTTTCACTTGATCGAGCCGCCTCAACTCTTTCAACCGGAGAGCGACAGCGCATGCAGTTAGCGCGTGCCGTGCGTAACCGCACAACCGGCGTTCTTTACGTTTTAGACGAACCGTCCATTGGATTACATCCGGCCAATATCGATGGGTTGATCGGAGTCATGAATGATTTAGTTGCCGACGGCAACTCTGTTGTTCTAGTCGATCACGATACGCAGATTTTGTCCCACTCCGACTGGCTGATTGAAATGGGACCTGTCGCCGGAGCTCAGGGTGGCAAAGTCATTGCGACAGGCACGGTTAATGACTTGAAAAATAATCCCTTTTCTCAAATCGGTCCTTATTTACCAAAAGGTTCGATGCGTCCTAAAAGAGTCGCTACAGAATCAGAGCGTCTTTTTGAATTCGGAAGCCTTGAGCTGGAAACGAGAGCGATTCACACAGTCAAGCCTCTGAAAGTCAAAATTCCCAAAGGAAAACTGACTGTAGTTACCGGGGTCTCCGGCTCAGGAAAAACCACTCTTATTTTGGAAAGTTTGGTTCCGGCCCTCAGAGCTCTTATTCAAAAAGAAAAGCCACCCAAACATATTAAATTCCACTGCTGTCCAAATTAAAAATGTGCATAGGCTAGTTGGGAAAGCCTCTTCTCA
>ERZ791796.893-NODE-893-length-23560-cov-2.615826_pt1 | contig 23560 bp, 10 predicted proteins | sample MGYA00510311_ERZ791796 | MGnify/ENA primary metagenome ERZ791796 (study PRJEB30046, sample SAMN00792042) | human gut metagenome | study: EMG produced TPA metagenomics assembly of the A metagenome-wide association study of gut microbiota in type 2...
CACATTCAGCGTATGCTCCGTTTTGGGTATGGAATATTTCTTCAACACACCCGGTCCACAACTACTGTTACCCAATCCCAACACCGCAGCGTCCAGATTTAAAAATACGGCATCACGCGGCTGCAAATCGCAGTCGTGAGAAGTCTTATACAAATCATTTACAGAATAGGGTAAAGCCGAAGCGGAAAAAGGTTTGCCCAACGTGGTGATTTTTACACCGCCCCCTTTCCGGTCGGTCAGAGAGAGTTCCACCACGGACTCTTTATTTCCGGAATCCTGCGGACGCGGATAATGAACATATTGCTCCGCTACAGTGGATTTCCACAGACCGATTTTGGAAGAAGATAAACGGTCCGGATAATTTTCAAACGGTCCATAACCATACCATGAGAACTGGGTCAGCGATTTATCGGCTACCCATGCACTGCCCAAACGGGGAAGTTCGGGCAATTCGCCTTCAGGTAAATAAGTTTGTTTCAAGTCCATCGTTCCATCTCCGTAGACCGTATACAGACTTGTTACCAAAACACTACCCGCCAAATAGTTATAACGTTGAATCGCTTTTATTTCCACTTTATCTTCAGCTATTTGCTTCCATGTCAGCTCCGTCGATGAGATACGGGGAGCATGCATATTGTTCTTTTCCCAATCTTTTGCCAACCAGTTTCCAAAGCTCTTATCGTTATCAACAGGAGCACGGAATGCCTGGAAGTAACTTGCCGGTGTATCCCCTTCAGCATGAAACACTTTCTTATTGTTGTAAATAAGAGCTGTCAATGCAGCATCCGGCTGGCTCCACTCTGCTGAAAAGTTCTTTCCTTTCACCCAGACGTTGGAGCCTTCCTTATAGACTTCCAATTTCCCTCCGGGTTTAATCGAGGACTTAGAGATTTGCGTTAAATTATCTTGAATGGTCAATTGTTCTGTGGCAACCTCATAGCCTGCTTTAGCCCAATCGCAATCGTTTTTCAAGCGGATAGAAATATTTAAACGAACATCGTCTTTCTCCAAATGTACTTTTTTCATCGCTTTGGTTAAAGACAAAAGCAAAGTACCTTTTTCACCGGGATTGACTTGCGGAAGTTCCGCGTCACCACTTCCCATCAGTTTGCCATTGGCATAAAGTTCCCATGTACACCGATAACCGGAAAGGTCGATATGGTGGTTGTGATTCAACAATTCAATGCGGCAACCGTTGCTCTCCGAGTCGTAAGAAAGTAATTTCATGTATACGGGTTGGTAGACTTTTTTCACCTCCCAATATTTGGGATTCAAACTTCTGTCGGCAAACACGACACCATTCAGGCAGAAGGCTTTCAAATTCGGTTCGTCGCCAAAGTCGCCTCCATAGGCTACCTGCGTCCGTCCATCGGGCAAAGTACGGATAATTCCCTGGTCTACCCAATCCCAAATGAAACCTCCCAACATGCGTGGATGACTGTATATTTCGTCCCAATATTCACGGAAATTGCCCAGCGCATTTCCCATACAATGGGCGTACTCGCTAGTTAATACCGGACGATTATCGTTGGTACGCAAAGCAATAGACAGCAGCCGTTCCCAACGGGCATTCTCCGCCCGTTCCTTATCCTCACCTTCCTTGATTCCGGGGTTCAGATAATCCTCTTGTACACGGGGATAGAAACGACTTATCACATCGACCGTCTTAGGGTCGGGCTCACCATCGACTCCCTGTGCTCCCTCGTAATGGATAGGACGGGTGGGGTCAAAATCACGTAACCAAGCCGAGACTGCCGCAAAGTTAGGACCGTAGCCACTTTCATTACCCATGCTCCAAAATACAATACTTGGGTGATTCTTATCCCGTTCGGCCATGCGGACAGCTCTATCAAGAAAAGCGGCATGCCAATCCGGAGTACTTGCCAAAGTTCCTCTCAATCCATGTTCTTCAATATCAGCCTCATCCATCACATACAAGCCCAACGAATCACATAACTCGTACCACCGCGGATGGTTAGGATAATGGCTGGTACGCACTGCGTTCAGATTAGCCTGCTTCATTAGCAAGACATCCTGAAGCATACGTTCTTCCGACATTACACGTGCCGTATAAGGGTCGTGTTCATGACGGTTAGCTCCCCTGAAACGAATAGGCTTGCCGTTTACCAGCACTTGTCCGTTCTTTACTTCCACGCTGCGGAAACCGACTTTCGTCGTCGCTTTCTCTACCACCTTGCCGGAAGCATCCTTTAACGAGAGCTGTAAAGTATATAAATAAGGAGTCTCAGCCGTCCAGTGTTTCGGTTGTTTAATGACCGTACTGATACGTCCAAGTTTACGAGGTCCACGTTGTGGGAACCACTCGTTCATGACCGACGCTTTATGGTCCAAGTCCAAAATAGGTTCTATCGAAGTCTCCGTCCGGCAAACCTCTGTACCTGCCGCATCTTTCAGTTCCGCCTGAATTTGATAACCTGTACCGCGTTCGTTACGGAACACACTGAACTGCGGGTCTATTTGTAAAGTAAAATCTTGATAATTGCTATCAGGCAACGTGCGGACGGCAAAATCGCGCAGACGGACATCCGGAGTATGGAACACGGTTATATCCCGTTGAATTCCACCGAAACGCCAAAAGTCCTGGTCTTCCAGATAAGAGCCGTCGCTATATCGGTATACCTCCACCGCTATCTGATTGTTTCCGGCTTTCAGATAAGGGGTAATATTAAATTCGGAAGGTTCCATACTCCCCTGACTGTAGCCTACTTTTTGTCCGTTTATCCATACATAAAACGCACTCATTACCCCATCGAAACGGAGAAAAGTCTGCCCTTCCTTTTCCCAACCGGAAGGCAGGACGAAGCTGCGCCGATATTGTCCGGTAGGGTTCCGTTCCACAAAAGCCGTATATTTTTCTTTCGGCGTTCCCATCACCCTCGGTGGGTCTATTTTAAAGGTATAGCCAGACGATGCATAAATGGGAGTACCGTAACCGTTTACTTCCCAATTGGCCGGTACCGGAAAATCTTTCCATGTGGAATCTTCAAAGTCCGTCCGATAAAAACCCTCCACTTTCCCATCGGGAGTGGGTGACCAATGGAATTTCCACGTTCCGTTTAATAAAAAGGCTCTGTCGCCCTTCACCTCTCCATACGGAATAAAAGCCGCACGAGCCGGTTCTCTGTTTATCTGGAGAACATGATTGTTTTCCCAATCATGAGGTTGAGCTTGTATACTGCCCCAGCAAAGCAGCAAACATCCCCATATATACGCTTTTTTCATAGAAACATTTATTATTAGCCGTTTACAACGGTCTGTTAAATCATACATCACTCTGTTTTGCAGAAGAAGAAGGAAAGACAACAAGCCTCCGTTCTGCAATTTCGAGCTAAATTATACATTATCAGCCTTGTAACAAGCGCTCAAGAAGAGTTGATAGAACGTTATGAGGTTGCGCTATCAACGTTGCGAGGTTGCGCTATCAACGTCGTGAGGTTGCACTATCAACGTCGTGAGGTTGCACTATCAACGTCGTGAGGTTGCGCTATCAACGTTGCGAGGTTGCGCTATCAACGTTGCGAGGCTAAACTAGCAGCGTTACAGCGTGAACAATCTACCTCCGCAGCCAAGGTTTCCAACCTTACAACGAAGGTGGAACGCCGACACTCTACGAGGTCACCTCTATAGCACAACACCTCCACTCTTCAACCACCTTAAACAGCATACTGCTACAAAGCTATTTTATCCCCGCCGACATTCGCCGGCGGAGTTTATTTATTGTACATCCAATGCGTCAAAAGAGAGTTTATCCATCTCTTCTGCAGACAAAATCACCTTATAGGTTCCCGCATTGATAAACCCACCGGTGGTGGTGCTCATCATACGCCATTTATCCGGCGTATCGGGGAAGGTCAACGTATCGTCTTTCAACACACTGCCATTCGGCGCTATGAGTTTCAAATTCACAGGAATCGGCTTACCGCTCAGGTTCATGAATTTAAAACGTAAAGCATAGACTTGCGCCAATCCGGTGGTAACCGTCCATTCGATGCTGTTTTTCTTTCCGGCACCGAAGAACACACCGGTCTGTTTCTTAAATTCTTTCTTGGTAAACTTACCTTTCAGTACGGCATCCTCCGCTTCATACGTCACACTGGCACGTGCATTTTTATCCTCCGGCAACAGTTCTGTCGGCATTTTCTCCATCACCTCTTTACCTGCTTTTTCCCAACTCCAGGAAGAAGTAGAGGCTTGCAAAGGTTGCGACGGAGTTGCAGAGGCAATGGCAATGGCCGAAATCACAGCCTGACCGGCTTTCACTTCCGGAAAATCTATCACCAACTTACCGCCTCTCACCTCAGCTTCCACCACTTTCTTCAACGCAGCATCATGACCGGCTTCCGCCCAGATATCCAAATCATCGATAACGGTTTTACCATTCACTGCCACATCAAAGATACGAAGTCCTTCGCAATCGGTTCCGGCACCTCCGCCCGTACCGTGCCACGGCTCCGTAAAATAGAGCTCTACCCGATACGTTCCGTCAGGAAGCGGGAACTGATAATTCAGTTTATGACGTCCGAAACGAAAATACTGGAAGAGTTTCCAATCGCGCGTGCCCCGAATCGGGTCGTTCGTCACACGTTGACTGGCTTGATAAGGCGAGAATTCCTTCCAATCTTCCGCCCAAGAATGGGAATAAGTAGAATCGTCCGTAGCCCATTGCTGACCGAACTCATCGGTATAAGCATCTCCTCCGCAATTGATACGGTACAGATACGAATATCCGTCTTCTCCCTTTAACAGAGGCGTCACCTCTTTATATAAAGCCTCAAAATGAGGAGCTTTCTCCAAATTGTTCAATACAATCACATCTTCCGCCACTGGTTTTCCTTTATAATAGCCTACGGCACGGAGTACATTGTAACGTATATCCCGATTTTCCCACATGAAATGGGTTCCTACGCCATGATTGACTTTCTTACCTAAAGAAACTTCATCTACCGCATCATTATACAAGAGTACCGAATCGCAATTGCTGTAGACTTCTATCGTTGCACGACGACGGTTCTCAAAGCGATTGGGCCAGGTATGCGACACGATGTAGACCATCGGGTCTTTCTTCGCATCCGTGTAGTTGGCCCGATACATGTAATACACATCCAGAGGCTCCTCCCAAGGAGTGGTTAAGCCTTTGTAATTAAAAGGTCCTACCTTATCTATCTTGCGGTAAGCCTCATCCGGCTGACGTCGGCCCGGATTATCATGACTGCTGAATACCCACTGGAAGTGTCCGCACAAGCTATCTTTGGCTTTTTCGGCCAAACGAATCTTCGTCTCCATGAGCTGGCACATGCGCTCTTCGCTCCAAGGTCCTTTCGGGTCAAAATCGCCCGGTTCCGTATGGAAATCGATACTACGCCAAGCTCCGTATTCTCCATTCAGAAGTTGGTTGGGCTGCGATAATTCCGCATCATACTTATAGATATCACCCCCGTATGTTCCACTCCAGTTTTGTATCACATTCCAATCGGTGCCTTCTCCTCCGTTACAGGTGGTGATAACACGCATGTTACGGGCTGTAGGGTCCATTTCGCGGATAATCTCGCTACACTCCTGAGCAAATTCACGCGGCAGCGTACTTTCGTTCTGCAATCCCCAAAGTACTACCGACGGAGAGTTACGACGCTCTTTCACCCACTGGCGAAGCAATTTCTTAAAATTCTCCCGGAACTCAGGCGTATCGTACCAAACATGGGCGGAGAACTGAGTCCAGAAAAGGATGCCGTTCTTGTCCCAGTACTCTTGGTAATCAAGATGATGGGGCTGATGCGCATCACGGAAGGCATTAAAGCCCGCATTCTTTATTTGTTTAACTCTGGATGCTACCTGCTCGTCACTGAAAGCATGGCTTTGCCCGAACTGATGTTCGTACTCACAAACACCATTCATAAACACCGGCTTTCCATTCAAGTAAAAACGCCCGTCTCCATCGTTACGTTTTACCGGCCAACTAATGGTCCGGATGCCGAACGGAGTCGATATTTCATCCGTTGTTTTGGTATCCCGCTTTATCATCGAAGCGAGTTTATAGAGGTAAGGCCGCTCCGTACTCCATAGAATAGGATTCGTTACGGGAGCCTGTTGTTTGATTATCTTCGTTTCGCCCGGTGCCAACGTCACATTCTCCGATAAACGGAACACCTGCGCACCGTCTTCATTACTAAACTTATTTACCAATTCCACCGTTTCCGAGGTCTTGCCATAATTCGTTATTTCCGTTTCAATAAACACCGTTTCGGCTTTATCATCATTCCAGATGTGCACACCAAACGGCTCAATGCGGATTTCATCGGTTACTTCCAATGTGACAGGACGGAAGATACCCAAAGGCTGGGAACCTTCGCTGAATCCCCACTCCGAAGAACAACCGCCGCATACCCAAGGCATATCGGAAATCATTTCAGGATGTTCGGCTTTTACTTCCAGCAGATTCGTTTGTCCCGGCTTCAGCGCCTTCGTTACATCCAAGGTCAGCGTAGTGCGTCCTACCGGATGGCGGCCAAAGTCCACTCCGTTCACCTGGATGGTGGCATACGTACCCACTCCTTCGAAACGTAAGAAATAACGTTTGTTCCCTTCCAACTGCGGTACGGAAAACTCCTTCTGATACATGGCCGTTCCATGCAGATTGCCATGTGTCAGCTGGCGGTAACCATAGTAATCATCCCAGTTATGGGGAATATTCACCGTTTTCACCTGCTGCTGTTTACCCGGTTGCTTCTCGTCCACCAACCAGGTCTTCCACTCTTTATCCAAGTCCACTGAGACCCTCCGGTCTTTAGACGGACGTTTGGGGAAACGTACGGCCGAGCGTCCCATCGGCTTGCTTGTCGCTACCGCAATGCCTCTTTGTTCCGCATTATTCACCGCACAGTAGAAATGATAAACCACTCCATCGTGCTTCACCACAAAGCTTTTATGGGCAAACATTTCATCATAATCCTTGGTCGGATAAATTAAATCGTCTCCTTCCCAATCGTCCCATGTAAGCAGGTCGTAACTGCAAGCAAACGTGTTAAATGCTTTATACGGACGACTCGGGTTGAACGCAGAAAAGTAGAACATGACATACACATCCCCCATTTTCTGTATCTGCGCATCTCCGGTAATGGTTCCCTGCGACTCGTGCGCAAAGACCGGATTTCCCGGAAAACGTTTCCATTTCTTCATGTCTTTGGACAACGCAATACCAATACGTTCTCCCTTTAAACCCGTTTCCGGATGTACGCCTCCGGCGTTGTAATACATCACAAACGGTGCACCTAAGGTTTTATTCTTATCCCAATAAACGGTACTTTTATATTGAGTTAACGACTCCCACCACTGCACCTCTTTATCTTTGATAGAGAGAATCGGCTTATCAAGCGCCTCCCATTCGTGAGAAGTTCCCGGATTTCCTTTTGTCCAAGCCAGACCTACATACAAGGGGGCATTCACCGCTTCGTAGCCGGTGCCTTCGCCACCGATATAGGTCATCCAACAACGGTCTTTATACCGTTGGATGGCATAACTGCCACCCCACTCCATATCAATCAAACCGGGAAAGCCTCCCCGCTGGTTGGCATCCCAGGCTCCATCCCGATAAGAAAGAATCCGTCCCAGTGTTTTCCATTCGAGCAAATTATCGCTCTCCGCCAACCAGGTTTCGTAACCCCTTCCGTCTTTGGCGCCCTTTCCGTTGTATATCACATACGTCATATACCACTTCCCGTTCTCCTGGAATACAGTAGGACAGTCTATTTTGTAGTTGTTGTTCTCGGGAGCAATCACCATTCCGTATTTATACGGCGTTTTTGCTTCTTCGTAAATCTCAGCCATTCGCTCTTGAGAGACGTGACGTTGTGCTTGTCCGTTCACCAACGCCCAGCCAGCAAGTGCGAGCAGTAAAAGTCTTTTTTTCATTCGTTGTCTCTATATATTAATAATTTAAGTTTCGCAAGCTCTTTATACTTTAAGCCATACAGGAGGTGTCAACCGCCGGGCTTGTTAGAAGCCAAAGGAGTCAGAGTTTGATGGTAAACGAACCATCAAACTTTAACTCCTGTAACTCCCTAAATTCCTTTATAACCGATACCTGCGCAACTCGGGTTAGTAAAATAACCAATCCATTGCCTCATCGGTACCTTCCAATGCCGCATTGCGCGCTTTCAGTTCCGTGTCGGTGAAGCCCAATACCAATGTATAGCCTTTCGGTAATAACAAGGTATGCTTTCCTGCATTAAAATGATAAGCATGAATATTAGCCAAAGGCATCTTATCCAGATGAATCGCATTGGTCAACAGAGGTTCTGCTTGTCCGTATTCGTTAGCCGAAGCATCTGTTTCCAACTTCGGAGCCTTCGCGTATTTCTTTTGGTCGTCTTTAAAGTAACCTACCAACAGCTGAACAGGACCTTCACACTCGAATTCCAGTTTTGTACCTTCATTCCGTTGAGCATCACCATTCAGGCAGAAAGCGGTCAAACCTTCCAACTCCGGCGCCAAAGCCTGCACTTTACTATCGGGCATATTGCTTAACAATACTGCTCCGGGAGCTAATTTCACGCGTTTCCAGTTTCCTTCCAATTTCAATTTAGCATCGGTAGCCGGTTGAATTTCTTCCTTGGTTTCTTTCAATGTTCCCGCCTCTTTGGCTTTCAACATTTCCAGATTCGCCTTGAAGTTGCTCAGTTCGTTTTCATAATGAACAAGCATTTCGGCCCATGTTTTATTCCTACCACCATCGCCACCGATAGGAACACGGCGCTGAGCAGTCTGCATACTGTTTGCATACAAATAATGTCCCTTCGTCAAATCCACCAGTTTACGATAATGCTCCAAGCTTTCTTCCAAAAGAGGCACTGCGGCATCCAAAGAACTCAAATCCTTGCCCCACTGGTAATTCAACACCTGCTGTGCCGCTTTCACCTTCAAATTAAAGGCATAAGCAAATTCCCGATAACAGTGCATATCATTGCGCAAACGTTCGAATTCCTCTTTATTCATCTTGGTCTTGCCTTCCAACTGGTCGATAGCCGCAACAGCCTTATCACCATGTTGTACACATTGTTCAATGATATCCAAAGGCAATTCTCCTTCATGAGGTTGCTTCTTCCACTCCTTCTCTACATATTCAATCAATTTCTCCCCTTTCGGTCCGCAACTTTCATAGAATCCCGGATATACCGTGTATTTATAAGGATTAACCAACTGGCTCACAAACATACCCAACAAAAGAGTCTGACGGTTACCTTCCGTAATACCGAAACGACGCAACAACTTCGGTGCAATTTCACCGGCTTCTTCATACGCTTCACGTACCAGAGCGCCATTGTCGGCAGAAAGTCCATAGAAACTTCCGAACTCATGGTTCCAATAGGTCATTTCATCCTGACGGTCGCGACGGCAATTCCAAGCATAACGACCCCACGCTTTGTACCAAGGCCAATCACGGTCTAACTGCAATTCGCGTCCACCCGGTATACTGTCGGCAGAATAAGGCCAGTCCCAATAAGAGGCCTGCGGATACAAATGCAACGCATTGGCACCGTGTACATCGTGCATAGCCTGCACCGCTTTCTGAGTAAAGTCCGGAGAACCCCAACGGAACGGTTCCAGGTTGGCCAATACATGCACATTACTAATATGGATACTACCCAACGCACTTAACCCCTTATGGATTTCAGCCCATGGGCCACCCGGTTGGTAAGTTGTCAACGACTCGCCATTATATTTATGCATCGTATACAGATTCTTATAGATAGGCAACGCAGCATCCATCACCATCTTACAATTCGTATCATGGGCACGCAACAATACAGGAGGTTCATCCGTACGGCCTAATGCATTCAAACCATCCTTCACACCCGGAAGAATTGTTTCCGTAAACCATTTTACATCATCTTCATGCGTATCCATTGCTTCGCCGAGGCAAACCAACAAACCTACATTCGGATATTTCTCGATAAATGCCGCTACACTTTTGCGGGTATAATCGCTCAAAAGAGGAGAGATAGGCCGGTTACGGTCTTGTGTTTTAATTCCGTAATGCTCTGCAAACGGTTTGGAAACAAGAATATTGTAGAACATCTGAATCACAAAGATACCACGTTTGTCAGCCTCCTGTGTCAAGAAAGAGAACATCTCTTCGTTCTTCTTAAATGTTTCATCGTCCACCTCCACAGCAAACGGATAATCTTTCAGTTTCACCAACGAAGCAAACGGATGGCCGTTCCATAAATACAGAGAGTTCATACGGTTAGCCACCAACATATCCAGATACTTAATCCAAAGGTCTTTATCATAGAACCAAGGGAAATTTTCCGGTGTGTAGGGATATTCGTATACGGCACGTCCCGGTAAAATAAAGGTTTTCTGTACCCCGATGCAACCGCCACGAAGCACCATTTCCGGAGCATCCGTATAGTTCTCAGGGCAATCTAACTTATCTTTCAATTCCATGCGGTCAATCAACTCACGGCATCCGTAAATCACGCCGCTGCCATCGTTACCACATACCGTTGTTACATTCTCTTTCGTAGTAATCGTAAATCCTTCTTTCGCCAAACTATCCTGCTTGGACACTTCCAAACGAATGGTTTTTACATCTGCCGGAATGTTTTCTCCTTCTTTCACAACAGCCACTTCATAGCCATGTTGTTCCAGAGCCGTTTTCAGCTGTCCTTCCGCAAATTCCATGCGGTTGGAAACCTCATCCGGAAGCAGCAATACTACCTTCTCTTTCGAACAACTTGCTATCAAACAAGCTAATAAACCAACTAACAAACATTTCAGTGTTTTCATCTTGCAATTTTTAATATTTAATGGTTACTTCCTCTCTCGTATCAATCCACAAACGATATCTTCCATCGTCTGTTTTTTCTATCGTGCCAACGGAAGCCTCCGGTTGCTGCTTCGGAGAGAAGATATACACATATCCCTTTCCTTCCGTTGCTTTTACTTTAATCACTTCCTTATCCATATACACCTGAATATCACCGGCGGGAGTAGGCACACTGCCTTCCATCCATTCCAAACCGCCCAGCACCGGGGTTACAGAGAACTCTTTATAGCCCTCTTTCACCGGCTTCACACCCAGGTAATATTTACCCAACAGGTAGATGGGACTGGCTCCCCAGGCATGACATAGGCTCTTGCCATACGGACGGCCATACATGGCCAGATGTTGCGTGCCGCTTTCTTCCGGATTGTATTTCTCCCAGAACGAAGTAGCACCTTCGTTCAGCATGCCTCCCCAATAAGCTTTCATCTCCTGCATGACCTGCGTCTGGTATCCCATTGCGCACATCGCTTCCAGTTCGTAAAAGCGCATGTAGGGAGTGGTAATCTTCAGCACGTCCTCATTGAGCATCACGTTTTTCATGACGGATGCCTTTTTCTCTTCGTCGAGATAACCAAGCGTAATGGCAAACATATTGGGGAATTTATTGATTTGCTCACTCCGTTTCCCGTTCTCCACATTATGGACAAAAGCTTGTTTTTCTTCATTCCAGAAGGTAGGCAACAGTTTGGCACGAAGGTCGGCTGCCAGTTTGCTGTATTTAGTTACGTCTTCATTCTTTTCCATCAACCCGGCACAAAGCTGCATGGTTTCCAAGCTCTTGCAAAAGAGTATCTGTTCAATGGCCAATGCGCCTTGTTTACTCATCGGGAAATCGGCCCAGTCCACAAACACCCAGTCACCGGTAAGCCCTTCGACCATTCCTTCGGCATTGGTACGACCCAACACATAGTCCATCATGGTCTGCATACGCGGATAAACCTGCGAAACGAAGTGTTTATCGCCTGTGTACATATAATAATCATAGATACTCAGGAACCAATAAAACGTATAGTCCAGAATGGTATTGGTATGGCAGGTAATAGGGTCTTTGCCGCGCAACAGCCAAATGGTACGTTTCACAGTGTCACTGTCGAAGAACAGATAGTAGTTCATCAAATAGCTCTGGATAGCATCGCCACTCCACACCCAACGGTCGCGTTTGATGCCGTCTATAAAGAACTCGCGCGAAGTCAGGTGCATGGTATAGGCGCCCACTTCCCATATTTTATTCAATTCTTCATCATTACATTTGAATGTACCGCGATAGGTGACAGGCAGATACTCATAGTGCATCATCACATCGCCCAGCCGTACCCCTTCGCCCAGGGTTACGTAGACATAGCGGAACGCCTTACTGTTCTCCAACAGATAATCCTCTGTCAACGAAACGGTATGGTTCAAAGCCAAATCGGTTATCGTATCTCCGTCTACACGGATTTTATCCAATGTCTCGCCATAAAGCGTATCGGTGGCTTCTTCCGGACTCTCGCCGTAATAGATACAGATGTCTCCTTTACCGCTTACCTGCTTCAACAGAAGATATCCGAAGGTTTCTTTACCGAAATCATAGAGCGTACCGCCCGGCACGTCCTTTTTCTCTACAGCGGCTTGCAACTGACAATTCAAACGGAATTGCGACGGACGCTCCGCCGGTTCGTCAAAGTTCCAACATCCGGCATCCATATAAATAGTAGCCGACGTATCGCTGGCCTTACCGCTTTCGTCAATCCACTCCTTGTCCTCGTATGTTACTTTCCAAGTGGTGTCGGTATATACCGTTTCACCTTTTATATATAGAGCAGGCGGCGTTGCCTGATTCCATACTTTAATGTTCAGACTGTGTTTTCCGGCAGGAAGCGTAAAACGTTCCGGCATACCGAATTGCAGTTTGCCGTCCAGTTTAATGTTATAGGTACCTTCCACAGCAATAAGAATCTCCTCGGCCTGTTTCAAGTCGAGTTTCTTGCTGAATTCCACCGTCACATAGTGACTGTCCATCTTCCAGAAAGGCGGGAAGAAAGCTCCCCGTTCCGTACGACGGTTATTCATTTTGTTTCCGAGCCATATCTCATAATCGCCCGGATACCATATCCACGTAGCTTTAGGCATCCTCTCCATATCTTTCTTTCGTTATCTGTTCCAATGATTTTCCGCGTGTCTTAGGTGTCCAGACAGTTCCGATAATCAGCGAAGCCAACAATAAGGCTATCATGATGTAAGCGGCACGATAGAAACCTTCACCGTTTTCGCCATAGATGTATACGAAACCGAGTCCCCACACAGCCGAAACGCCACGTACCACGAAGAACATGACCCCCTGAGCCGCCGCCCTGTATTTAGCCGGGAACAGTTCGGAAGCCCATAGCGCATAGAATGCCTGCACGGAAACTCCGGCCTGAATAGCCCAAAGGAAGGTGAAGAACAACAAGCCTGCCATGCTTTTGATTCCTACCGTTACAATGATAAGCCATGCCACAACACCCGCAGCCACACCGAAGAAGTAGAGCCAACGTTGGTTCACTTTATCCACTATCATCGCAAAACCGAAGGTGGCAAAGATGATAATAATCCATTGAGCGGCAGACAGCATATTGGCATGCACATTCGAAAGGCCACCGGCCGTTTCGTAAATATGCTGCTGGAAGAATCCCATAACCGAACTTACCAGATTCCAGGTAAGATAGATACCGGCCAGGAATATCATGGTGCGTATGTTGACTTTGTTGGTGAACAAAGTGCCGAACGAAGCAAATGTTCCGCTCTGCTTTTGTCCCTTCTGAGCTGATTTGGCTGCTTTCCATTCTTCCGACTCATTCAAGCGGCGTTGCAACAGCCATGCAATAAACGCAACGATAAAGAGCGATGCGAAAACAATGCGGCTACTGAACACATTTAACGCGGCACCGGAAACAGTTCCACCCGTTATCGCTTCGGCAAGCCATTCTACAAAGCCAAACAGGACGCCTTTCGTGCCGTCGCCCGTAGGAGGGGCAAGCAACATACCGAGCACTAATATAATAGTAGGACCTACGCCCCATGCCATTTGCGAGATACCGATATTCCGTCCGCGGTTACCCACTTCGGAATTCTCTGAAATATACGTCCACGATGCCGGAACTCCCACCCCTACAGAGATTCCCGTAATGAGGAATCCGGTCAGCAACATCGGGAAATTCATCGAAACCATGATGATAGCCACACCCACCATATAAATCAGCATGTTATATGTATAGATAGCTTTTCGTCCGTATTTATCGGCTAAGAAGCCTCCTATAATTGCACCGATAGCCGCACCGAGACAGTTGGCACTGATGGCGTTGAGCCAGCCTAAATGTCCTTCGCTCAGTCCGAGATAATTTTGCCAGAGAGTCAATCCGCAGGCTCCCGCCACAATAGCACCGGCATCCAGATAGTTGGTCAGCGACACGGCAATGGTGCTTTTTAAACTTCCTTTTTGGTTTTTCATATTCTATTTAAATTTTTAGGTTTTTAGTGTTCCATCCGGATAAGTCCGGCTTTTGCCTTGATACTGTCATTTACCATCGGGCCGTTATTCTCCCATACATTACCCGGTCCGTTGGCATTTTGCAGGAACTTCTCCCCTTCCGTCCAGTTGTCTTTCACCGTAATAAACGAGGAGCCCTCGTCGGTATACAGATAGAACCAATGGTTCGGGTCGTGCGCATAGCCGGGAGTATAGATGCTATGTACCACATTTTCGGTTACATAGCTCTTCGGCTGTGAGCCCAAGGTATAGATGCCGGCCGTATCGTACATGTGCTTGGCATAATGGTGAATCAGGTTGGCATGCACCACATTGTTGCGCATGCAATTAACGCTTTGTGTCCATCCCCACCCCAGACTGATGCCGGAATAAGAGACTTCATTGATTTCATTGTGTTCTATCGTAATGTCCGCCACGTATCCCGCGCAGATGCCCACACAGCCCCAATCTTCGTTGGAAACATTTGTAATCAGAGAGTTGCGTATGGTTTGGTGGGTACAGAGTTCTCTACGGTCATACGGGTCATACGGTTTGTGTGTTTCGTGGGCGGCCGGAGAGAAACTTCCTACCACCACTCCGTTTCCTGCTATATCGCGGAACAGGCAACCATCGACCGTACCTCCGTGCGCAGCCTCTACATAATCCAAACCGGTAGCGCCCAGATGCTCGAACGTACAGCCGGAGAAGTCTATATCATCGGCAAAACGCACCTGTACCGCTGCTGCCGGACGACCCAGCCAACCCTGGTTATCCAGTTTATGGTTGCGATAGTTACGAATCATTTTAGGATTTATCTTATAACCGTCGGTCAGATACATGCCCGCTTGCAAGGGTACATGACCTTGCAGGGAAGGACGCATCCAAGTGGAATAGTTGAAAGTAACGTTCTTAAACTGTACGTTTTTCACCGGGCTGTCAATCGTACCCAACACCTGTACCAGTGTTTCCACTGCCGGCACTACCACTTCCGCCTTCGGCATCTCCTCATTTCCACGCGGATAATAATAAACCTTACGGGTATCTATATCGTGATACCACTCTCCCGGACGGTCGAGCAGTTCTTTGGCATTGGTCAGGTAAAAGGCCGAATTACGTCCGTTCGTAGTCACCATCGGACGCGGCCACGGATGTTCAAACTGAATGCGGCTTTCCGGGTCGTGAAAACGGACTGCCGCCGAATCGCCTTGTATATCTATCGATTTAATACGCAAATTGGCTATGCACCACATTTCGTGCAGCACCATCTCGGGGTACTTCGCATTCTTTATCTTCTTCACCGCCTCAGCCGGCACCCAAAGCACACGGTTCTTCGCATCATTATTCAGAATGCGATACATCTTCTCAAAGTCTTCCACATCGCGAGCCCGGTCGGCTTTCACCCCGTTGACCCACAACTGACGGAAATCCAGCGGACGCCCATTGAACAAAGGCGCATCCGCCACCCAGAGCTTTCCCTGTTTCTTCCAGCCCGAGAGCACTACGCCCCCGCTTACGGAAGCCCCTTTTTCTCCTTCTATTACCGTAGGAGAAGCGGGTGTACCGCTATCTTCCGGACGGATAAACAGGGGTTCGTATACCTGATGCACGCCACTCATTAAATGAATCGTCACTCCGTTTTTCACGCTTTCATCGTTTAAACGGCGCAGTTCCCTTGCCTGACGCAAAGCAGCAGTCAACGAAGCTTTCGGAGCACTTTTCGAGCCATCCCCGGAATCATTACCGGTTGGAGACACCCATATATCGGCAGCCGACAGGCTGACACTCATTGCCAAAAATAATCCCGCAAAAAATTGTTTCATAGTTGTTCTTCCTATTTTATTTAGCCAATGGCATCCATACCGTCATTTCCGCCTTGCCCCGATTGCCCCATGCAAAATAGGGAATTAACTGGATTTTCACTTGTTTGTCCGCTTTCCCCACTTCCCGGTAAAGGGTATTGGTCCAGGCATCTTCGCCGACCAGACGAGCTGTGCCTTCCAATGCTATCATGCGACTGCCGTCGATAGTGATTTCTTTAGTGGTAAACTTCATATCCGAAGGAATCAGCACATTGTCAATCTTCTTGCCGCCTTCAATATCCATGCTTTCCAAACAATAGACCAGCGGACCGCGTTTTACAACCGTTTGATTGCGGGTTTCCTCTACCAACGGATTAGATTCCAGCAACTTCACTTCCATATCCAGTCCCAGTTCTACCACATCCCCTTTCTTCCATATACGTTTCACTTCGGTATATGTATTAGCCTTCGTTACGACATTTAACAATTCTCCGTTTACTTTCACGGTCGCTTTGTCGCACCATTCGGGTATGCGCAGGTAAAGAGACAGCGCTTGTTTTTTAGGAGCCTCCATAAATGTCAGCTTTACATTTCCGTCATACGGATAACCGGTTTCCTGAGTCAGCACCAACGGCATCTTCTTTCCTAAAGACGTATTCAACTCGTTGGCACCGTAGAGGTTACACCAGATACCATTTTCATTCACGGTATAAGCATAGTTTTGCGCTTCGCAAATGGTACGCAGCGTGTTGGGAGGGCAGCAGAAACAGCTGATGTATTCCTGACGTTCTTTCGGCCAACGAAGCGTATAAGGGAAGTCCGCGCTGATGCGTAACGGGTTGGTATAGAAGTATTTCTTTCCATCCAGACTGACTCCGCTGAGCACGCTGTTGTAAAGAGCCGTCTCCACAATCTCCGCATACTTGGCATCGCCTGTTGTTTCGAGCATACGCCAGTTGAAGAGCATGTTACCGATGTTAGCGCAAGTTTCGTTATGTGCCGTACTGTTAGGCAACTGATAAGCGCGTCCGTAGCTTTGGTGCACTTTCTGAATGCTATCCGGCTCGTAGCAAGTACCATCCGGAGAGGTTCCGTCGTACAAAGCGCCACAGGCTCCGGTTACATACATTTTGCGGTTTACAATATCGCTCCAAATACTGGTTAAGTTCTTCATCAGCTGGTCTTCACCGGTTTCGGCATATACATCGGCCACTCCGGCATACAGGTAATTGGCACGCACGGCATGTCCCATTGCATTATACTGTTCGCGGAAAGGGATGCGGTCTTGATTGTCGTCCGTACCGATACCACCCACCATACCGCGGATATTGATTAAGTTTTTAGATAATTCCAAGTAACGGGGATTTCCGGTTGCCCGGTACATTTCAACCACGCCCATGTAGTGGGAAGGACAAATAGCGTTACGGGCCAGCTCTGCCGAAGCCGTTTCATAGAAATGGCACAGAAAATCGGTCGCTTTCACCGCCGCATCGAAAAGGGTACGCTTACCCGTTGCCCGGTAATGGGTGATTCCGGCCATCATTAAGTGACCCAAGTTATAGGTTTCAAAATTCAGTCGGTTGGCAAAAGCGCCTTTCTCGTCCTCGCTACCCACCTTGGTTCCAACAACCGTTTGTTTATGAGTGGTATGGGTATCTACGCCGCGGTTCTTTTCATCAATGATAACGGGCGTGTGGATATATCCGTCTTCGCGCTGCGCTTTCACTACCTGGTCTATGAACTTATCCATCAACGCATCCAGCTCCGGATTCTTGTTCACCGCATAGACCGCCGCCACAGCCTCCAGCCATTTATACATATCGCCATCGTGGAAAGGAGGGCCCCAATGTTCGCCCTGACAAGTGCCCGCCGCAATTTCAAAATTGCGGAAACCATGCGATACATCCGGATTATTCCAGGTATCCCACATGCTTTGCAAAGAAGTATTACTGTATACATTGAATCGTTCGCCCCAGAATCCACCGGTCCAACGAACGGCCCCTAAAGGAGTATTAGCCATCTTGGCATATTCACTTTTGCTCATATCTGTCAAGCCGTTAGACTGGGCAAAAGAAGACGCGCCGGCTACGCTTGCCGCCAGCACCGCAAAGGTAAAAAGCTTTTTTATCATAGTAATTTGTATTAGTTTCATAGATTAACGGACAAATATACAGAATTTTGTAAGAATCCCAAGAAGGAGACTGATAAAACTTTTAATTTTATAAGGAGTTTTACAATATCTCTACAAGTTGCCTTCCGTTACGCTATGAAACTAACACAAATCAGCTGCTTCTAATCGGTCCATTTCGGCAATTCCAAAGCCTCTTCCCATTGCGACAGAGTAAGAGTTGCCAAGTCTGCAGGAGCCATGCTTTTCGGAACGCAGCGCTGTGCCAAATAGAGATTCGGCGCACAAGCGATAGCGCATCCCAAGTGTTCGGGTTCAACAAAAAGATATTTACACCCGATATAGATTTTATCAAAGACAACCTGTTGGTCTTTTCCTGTCAATGCGATACCATAGGTCACCTTGCGCAGCAAGCCGTCCATGTAACCAATCATATCGTTCTCATTGCTGCTGTCATTTCCAAAAAGTCCCGTATCATGTGTAAGCATCACTGCCGCTACATTCCGGTTAGCAGGAATGGCCACCGCCATTACACTCCATATCCATACCGGACCGCGGGCTTCCACCCGATTGTTGCTGCCTATAAGCTGCGCACCGGGCATCACCGGAAAGCGCTGGGCATCAACGGTTCCAAACAAACGTTCGGTCGCTTTCAACAAAGGTTCCAAATCATAAACCGGTATCTCTCCGGCTCCCTGCTGTGGCTGCAGATAGAGGGGACTTTGGGTTTTCAGTCCGTCATGCCGGGCCAGGTCATATCCCCACAACGCCCCGTTCAAGCCTACATAATGAGAACATCCGTGCAGGTTTACCTGTCCCATATACGCATCATTGCGGGCACAACGTTTGTAGGCCACTCCGATTTGCGAAATCGTATCCATATTTTTCAACAGCACCGAGTCGGCCGACATTTTAAGTCCCACTACATATCCGTTACCATTTATCGCACCGGGATTCATATATCCCATACAAAATTGAAGGTCTCCTCCTATGGCACCTTCCGCCACTTTGGCTACATCATAATGCACATCAAAATCTAATTCTTCCATCATTTTTCCGTTTAAAAAGTTTAGGACTTAACAAGCGGCGAGGTAGATGGTTGAGTAGATTTTACTAAAGTTAGTGAAAAAGAGGGGCATATGCATCACTTCGAGGGATGATGCTTTTTCAGGCTTTTCAGCGGCAATCGGGGAAAGAGTTTACGGAAGCGAATCAGATACATGGTCACATTGCCGCCTGCAATCACACAGCTTACCGCTACGATAATCATCACCAAGCCTACACAATCGCGGGGCGTGAGCGTCTCTCCAAACACGGCTACCCCAAAGATGATAGCGGTAACCGGTTCCAATGCGCCTAGAATGGCGGTGGGAGTAGAACCGATATACTGAATGGCGCTGGTGGTACACAAGAATGAAATAGCGGTGGGGAATACAGCCAATGCCACCAGGTTTCCCCATAGATACCACTCACCGGGGAACGTCAGTTCGCTACCTGTATTCAACCGGACGATGAACAGCGACAACCCGAAAAGCAGTACATAGAAAGTAACCTTTAGCGTGGCGATATTTTTCAGGGTAGAATGGTTTACCCCCACAATGTAAATGGCATACGACAACGCCGAGGCGAACACCAGCAGAGTGCCTACCAGGCTGAGCGTACCGCCGTCGCTTGTTTTATACAGCAAGCCGATACCCGCCAACGCCAGCAACATGCATACAATAGTCAGTACCGGAAGTTTTTCCTTATAAGCCATAGCCATGATAACGGCTACCATGATAGGGTACACGAACAAGATAGTGGAAGCGATGCCGGCACCCATGTAATTGTAGCTCAAGAAGAGGGTCAACGAGGACAAGGCTACGAACATACCCAAAATAATCAACGGCAGGATTTCTTTACGCTGCAACTTAAACGACCGTCCTCTTGCTTTCAGCATGATGCCCAGCAAGGGTATGGCAAACAAATACCTGAAAAAGAGAACGGAATCCGGGTTCATCCCCGTTTTATACAAAGGGAGGGCAAACAGCGGATTCATCCCATACGTAGCGGCCGCAATAGCGCCCAGCATATATCCTTTAGCCTTTACATTCATACCTGTTGATTGTTTTGGTGCGCAAAGGTAACATTTGAAATGAAAAGATATTCAGAAAGCATACAAAAAAGTTCTAACGTATCTCAACCTGTGCGATAGAAGAAAAAAAGGTGCTGAGGTTGCGAAGCGAACCTCGCCACGTTGCGTACTACTTTCTTCAATGAAATAAGAAGCAATGTGAGAGCTCCCCACATAGTTAGTTATTCAAATAACTAACTATGCTAGAAGGTCTTACATTACCAATGAAAAGAACGGTTCCGGGGTTATGGCAGTTACAGCTCTTCCAGGTACCAATCCCATTATACGTACTCTTTACAGACATACTGAATCCCCTCAAAATAATTGATAAGAACTTTCACCTCAGGCAACTAATTCTGCGGTTTTAGCCTATATCATTCATAACTGGAGTGAAAGAGGAGTGAATGACTCAGATTACGGTTCTCCCAGATATTTGATGAGTATCTTTACCTGACGACGGCTGAAACTTTGGTCGTTCGGACCTTCGGGACCGTTGTAAAGCTCACGGTGCAACTCAGGGTTATGGTTAATCCATGTCCTTAACTTTTTCAAGGCATAGTCCTCCGATAATTTGGGAAAGTAGAAGCCGGCAAAGGTCTTCTTGAAGTACGATTTGATTTCTATCTTCATATCGTCCCGCTCTTCCTCTTCGGTTTGTGCGACAGCTGGTTTCCCGTTGCCCCTGTACTTTGTGCCCTGGGATTCTTCTCCCCCGGACTGATTGCTGTTTTTTGCTTCCATCGTATTTTCTTATTTGGATAGTGTATGGTTTCTTTTTGATTGATTTTATTGAACAAACAGAGTCAAACTCAAAGGTTTTTTCAAGCCTTCGTTTGGGGTCATTTTGGGGTCAGGGTCACTGGTGACCCTAAATCCTGCGCTACTTCTATCTTTTTATATCCATCCTCCTCTTTTTCAATAAGTTTACTCTCTACTGAACGATGCAGCATCCTCCGGGCTGTACTCTGTGAGATACCTGTATCGACCGCAGCACGGATAAACTCAGAATAGGTAAATTTAGAAGACAGCGCATCTATAACACATTTCATTCGATGAGGGTTACTCATCGCCACAGGCTTATATTGGCTTTCGGGCAACGAAGTGCTCAACAGCAAACTATGTTCAAGCAGAGTGCCGGCAATGAGCAGAGCCGTATCGAAATCTTCATCGGAAGAAGTGTAATCCTTGGCATAACGATAATCATCCCATTTGCGAAATACGGTAAGGATAGCAGCCAGTCGCATAACAAGCAGTCCGTTTCGATAAATGATACCTCCTATAGCCTCACGCCCTTCGATGGCATTTTGAGCAATCATTTTTGTATAATGTTCCGTATGCCGTTTCCACTGCGCTTTAGTGAAAGTGATACGGGTAGGCGATTGCAGCAATCCTTCGTGCATAGTGAACAACTCCTTTCCCAAATTGCGGAACTCGTTGCGTACATCTATCTCTTTTTCTTCCGGAGCACAAGATTCCCATTTCAAATCCTGTTGGCGGGTATAGATGGCAAAACGACTGAAAAGACCCACTTCGAGCGAACGAAAGAATCCGGTAAACTGTTCTTGTGTGCCCGACATGCAAACGGCTAAATGTGGGTTGCGGGCTACAATGGGGTCGCCGTCCGATTTGTAAGAAGAAGAAACTTCTTCGTTGTGGAAGCTCTTCAACAAAATATCCTCGAAGCGTCCGTAATCCTGACTGATAGCCGTACTGAGAGTGACCATTTCGGTGGTTGTCATGCAGCACCCTATCTCTCCGGCTGCTGCCAGACTTTCTATAAAACGGCTTTTACTGGTGGTAGCAGGAATCTTGAAATAAGGGAGAGCGGGTGTAAGGGGTTTCAATTCAAGATTAGGTTTTCGCTTTTCCTTCCTTGCTTTCAGTAATTCCTCGTCCCATTGTATCTGCTGTTCTTCGTGCGCTGTTTTAAGTTTTGCGCGTAACGTGTCGTAGTAGTCCTGCGTGGCATCCAGCAAATTAACGGTGTAGGACAAGACTCCTTTACCTGTGCCGGCCGGAGCGACTACAGCCAAATAAAAGTGTGGGGAATAGACTGTTTTATGATAGAGAAAACGCACGTACGGGAACACTGCGCTGCAACTGTTCAATGTGCCCAATAACAGCAGGTCGCGTTCGCGGGAGTTGGTAGCAAAAGCAATGCAACGTTTCAGGAACTGAGGCAGATGCTCATAAACTGATTCCGGTATATAAGGAGTAGAAGCACGCAGGCGGTTGTTATAAGCCATGACTCCTTCAGGAGATTCATCTTCGCCGGCGGCGTTTTCTTCTTCGTTTGCGCAGGCATCCTCTTCTAATAAATTATTTACACGTGTACTGGATTTAGGGTCACCAGTGACCCTGACCCCAAAATGACCCCAAACCCCTCCGTTTTCGGCTTCACCTTTATCGATAACATGTTGATATCCAGATTCGATTCTTTTTCGTATATCCGCTGCTGTAAAATCGGCGTTAGCGTAGTGGCGGATGAAATTTTTAGACAATTCTTTCAGCTCTTCCGGAGTGAATCCGCTGTATGCCGCCACGCGTCCCAGTTTCATGGCGATGTCGTTTCGTTTGCCTCGTACAAAGGGGTTCTCCCGTTCAAAGCGGTCGAGGAAATGGACAATGAAGCCCGGAGCGAGAGACACCGCCCCTGAAATCTCTTCTTTTCCGCCCGCCTTCCCGTTTTCCGCTCCGGCAATGCAAGTAACGGCAACCGGTGTGTTTCTTATTTCAGTAGGCTCGTCGAATGTAAAGGAGACGGCATCGGGACGGAAGAATGCTTCCGAATCGTAAGAGTAGAAACAGGGTTGTGTCAGGATGCCGCACTTTTCATCGTATGGATGACCGGTGCACTGGCTCACCGCTTTGCCCACAGCCGCATAAAGGCGCGGATAATCGGCCATTACGTCCTCGGCGCGGACGTGTACCATCACTTTCACCCCTTCGCCCGAGGGACTGATGCAACAGCCGTATACCCAGGGCAGGGATTTAATCTTTTCTTTCACCTCTGCGGTCCGTTCGTCCGTATGGTCGAGGTCGATGCACAGGGCTTCGCTAAGCGCCGCCAGATTTTTTACGGCATGCCCGTTCAGGCAAACGCCAATCGGGGTGATGCAAGGCAGAGATTCCTTTATGGCATGCGCTTCCGCCTCTTTGCCAGGCGTGGCGCGGAGCTGACGGAGTTGCA